>TARA_R110000796_G_scaffold159169_4_pt1 | contig 87414 bp, 69 predicted proteins | sample TARA_R110000796 | Tara Oceans TARA_R110000796 (sample SAMEA4397815) | marine metagenome | biome: Polar Biome; feature: [SRF] surface water layer (ENVO:00010504); material: water (ENVO:00002006), including particulate matter (ENVO:01000060) such as... | depth 5 m
AGTTTACACGGCATTGATTACCCCAACTACTGATGGCGCAGTGACAGTTGATGTTGCCACGAATGTAGCCCAAGATGCAGCAACCAACGGAAATACAGTAGCTACTCAGTTTAGTATTACCGCAGACCTGACTGAACCAACCGTGGTTATATCTAGCATGGCAGCCGACCCTATCAATGGAGCCTTTACAACGACATTTACTTTCAGTGAAGCCGTTACAGGTTTTGTGGTGGGAGATATTGCTTTGAGTAATGCTTCGGCTTCTAACTTTACAGCCATCAGCGCAACGGTTTACACGGCATTGGTTACCCCAACTACTGATGGCGCAGTGACAATAGATTTAGCAGCAAATGTGGCACAAGATGTCGCTGCTAACGGAAATACAGCTGCTACCCAGTTCAGTATCATTGCTGATTTAACTTCACCAACTGTCACTATTACCAGTTCCGCTGCTAATCCAATCAACGGAGCATTCTTGACCACTGTAACTTTTAGCGAAGCGGTAACAGGCTTTACTGTTGGAGATATTACTGTTGGTAATGGGACATCGAGTGCTTTCAGTGCAACAAGCACGAGTGTTTATACTGCTTTAATTACCGCAACCACGGATGGTGCAGTAACGGTTGATGTAACAGCGAATGTTGCTCAGGATGCCGCAACCAATGGAAATGTCGCTGCCACTCAGTTTAGCATTACTGCTGATTTGACTGATCCAACAGTACTTATATCTAGCACAGCAGCCGATCCGATCAATGGTGCATTCACAACGACTTTTACATTCAGTGAAGCCGTTACTGGTTTTGCGGTGGGAGATATTACTTTGAGTAATGCTTCGAGTTCGGACTTTACAGTTACCAGTGCAACAATTTATACAGCTCTAATTACGCCAACTACTGATGGTGCAGTTACCGTGGATATATTAGCCAATGCAGCACAAGACGCAGCCACCAATGGAAATACAGCAGCCACTCCGTTTAGTATTACCGCAGATTTGACTTCACCAACTGTCACTATTACCAGTTCCGCTGCCAATCCAATCAACAGAGCATTCTTGACCACTGTAACTTTTAATGAAGCGGTTACAGGTTTTACATTGGGAGATATCACAGTTGGAAATGGTATAGCAAGTAACTTTGCTTCCACAAGCGCAACAGTTTACACGGCATTGATTACCCCAACTACTGATGGTGCAGTAACCGTAGATGTTGCCGCGAATGTAGCCCAAGACTTAGCGACCAATGGAAATACAGCGGCTACTCAATTCAGCATAACTGCTGATTTAACGTCACCAACGGTTGTGATTACCAGCACGGCAGCCAATCCGATCAATGGAGCATTCTTGACCACTGTAACTTTTAGTGAAGCAGTTACAGGTTTTGCAGTGGGAGATATTACTGTTGGAAATGGGACAGCAAGTAATTTCACTTCAACCAGCGCAACGGTCTATACCGCTCTAATCACACCAACCGCAGATGGTGCAGTTACAGTAAATGTTGCAGCAAATGTGGCCCAAGATGCAGCAACCAACGGAAATACAATAGCTACTCAGTTCAGTATAAATGCTGATATGACTAATCCAATGGTACTTATTACCAGCACGGCAGCCAATCCGATCAATGGAGCTTTCACAACGACATTTACCTTCAATGAAGCCGTTACCGGTTTTGTAGTGGGAGATATTACTTTGAATAATGCTTCGGCCTCGAATTTCACAGCTATCAGCGCAACGGTTTACACGGTATTGATTACACCAACTATCGATGGCGAAGTGATGGTAGATGTTGCCGCGAATGTGGCGCAAGACGCAGCGACCAATGGAAATACAGCAGCCACTCAGTTTAGCATTATTGCTGATTTGACTGAACCAACGGTGGTTATATCTAGCATGGCAGCCGACCCGAGTGATGGAGCATTCTTGACCACTTTTACTTTTAGTGAAGCGGTTACAGGTTTTACATTGGGCGATATCACAGTTGGAAATGGTGCAGCAAGTAACTTTGCTTCCACAAGCGCAACAGTTTACACGGCATTGATTACCCCAACTACTGATGGAGCAGTGACAGTTGATGTTGCCGCAAATTCAGCCCAAGATGCCGCAACCAATGAAAATACAGCTGCCACGCAGTTTAGTATTAGAGCAGACTTTACAGCCCCGACAGTAATAGTACAAGGAATGCCAACCGAACTAAATACATTCGACCCATTTACAGTTACGTTTAGCTTTAGCGAACCAGTAGCAGGCTTCGCTTCTAATGACTTTGTTCTTGACAATCTGTCGGTTATCAGCTTTTCAGTGGTGGATGCCAGCAATTATGAGGTAAGTCTGAAGGCAATTACAAATGAAGATGTGTCTTTAAAGTTACCCGTCAACTCACTCCAAGATTTAGCAGGGAATACAAATACGCTTGAAACCACTATGAATATCTCATTCAATAGCCTGCCCATGGACATTTCATTATCAGAGATAAAAATTGATGAAAACAATGCCCTTGCCGCAGAAATAGGGCTATTGGCAACAACTGATGCTGACCTTGGAGATACTCATTCCTATAGTCTTGTGGCAGGAACTGGGTCAGAGGATAATGATCAATTCAGTATAACATTTGATAAACTTCGGGCAGCCACCTCTTTTAATTATGAAACAAAGTCGAGCTATAAAATTCGGGTTAAGACTGACGATGGAAAAGGCGGATTGCTTGAGAAGACCTTTGCTATTTCGATCAACGATATAAACGAGCAGCCTACCGATATTGCCCTAAGCAATACCCTGATAGACGAAACAGACGAATCTAGTGTGCTCGTGGGTGTTTTTGCAACAACCGATCAAGACAATGGAGATACTTTCGCTTATGAACTGATAACAGGAAATGGATCTGCCAACAATAATTTCTTTGCTATTTCCAATGGCCAACTGCATACAAATCAAGCCATAAATTTTGAAGAACATGAGTTGCTTTCTATTAGAGTAAAAGTAACAGACTCGGGAGGTTTATCATTTGAGAAAGCCTTCGAGATAGGTATAAACAATGTCGTGAATGAAGATCTTCGGAATTTCACCAAAGATGCCCCAGATGCACGAGTAAAGAATTTCTTTACACCCAATAACGATGGCATGAATGACTTTTGGGTCATCGAAGACATTAAAGATAACCCAGTCAATGAAGTCAAAGTATTTACCCAAAGTGGGAAAATGGTGTTCAGCGCCAAAGACTATCAGAACGATTGGGCAGGTAAGTTCGAAGGCAGTGTTCTTCCTAGCGGTACTTACTATTATGAAATCAATATATCCAATGGACAAGCCATTGTGAGAGGTACATTGTTAATTCTCACCAAGTAGATAAGACATCATGAAATTCTCTTTGAAATCCTTCTTTGTTTGGCTTTTACTTGTAATCGGTAGCACTGCTTACGGGCAACAAGTGCCATTGTTTAATCAGTATTACACTCAACCAGCCCTTATTTATTCATCGGCTAGTGCACTTCAAAAAGCCCCGCAGCTAAGCCTGATCTACCGTGGGCAATGGGCGGGGCTTGACGGTGCTCCTCAAAACTTTGTACTCAGCTATGCACAGCCATTCGCTAAAAAAATGGGTTTTGATATCAATGTAAATAGCTTTGAAACTGGAATACTCCGTCAAACAAACGTGGGTGGAGGTCTGGCCTATGGCTTTAAGCTAAACAAACACCAATTTTCCATCGGAACTGAATTGGGCATAGCCCTCCATTCTTTAAATGAATCGAAGCTGAGTATAGAAAGCCTCAATGATGAATTGATCCAAAGCCTTCTAGGCAATAATGGAAGCAGTGTTAACCTTGGTTTGTCGCTATCATATCAATATAAATCGCTAGTAGCCCATATGGCTATGCCCAAAGCTTTAAGCGAGAGTATTAAAAACAATGCATTTGCTGAATTAAGCGATAATGACTTATCAGATTACATTGTAGGATTAGGTTATTCATTTACAATAGATGCGCTTCATCAAGTGGTGTTTACTCCTAATGCGACTTGGCGATACCAAGACATTACAGGAAGCTCCTTAGACTTTATGGGGAAGCTAGATGTAAAGGAGAAGTTTCATGTTGCTGCAGGATATCGTCAGGATTATGGAGCTACAGCAGGTTTAGGGGTTAAAGTAAAGCCTAATGTTCTTTTCACCTATAATTATGACTTTGGTAAAAGCGATGTTCCTTTTGTTTCTGATGGTTTTAACGAAATAGGCTTACATTTTTCATTCAAACAAAAGCACGATAGTGATTCAGTAATTGAAAGAAAAGGAGAAGCCATTATTGAAAGGTTAAGGAAGGAAGAGATTTATGATCGAAAACTAATCAGTCCCGAAGACCAAGAAATTGTGATAGAGTATCTCTCAGCTAATGAAACAGGTAGAAAGAAGGAGAGAAGAAAAAAAGGAATAGAGGCCTTCGATGCCATTCTGAAAAACATTGAAAATACTGGACTTGCACGAATGCAGGCGGAAGCAAATGCAAGAGCTGCAAAGCAAAAAGAGGCCGCTTTGGAAGCTAAACGTATTGAAGAGGCCGAAAGAGAACAAGATCGAATTGATCGCGAAAAAGCCGAAGCAGCAAGATTGCTGGAAGAGAAGCGTTTATCAGCTGAATCAGCGAAGGATTCAGATGAACTTACAAATAATTACATCTTAGTAGTAGCCAGTTATTTGCCAAACAGTAGATGGAAAGATCAATACTTAAATGAGCTGAAAAACAAGTACCCTAAAGCGGGAGTTTTTAGAAACTCAGAAAGAGGCTACGACTATGTTTACATTCAAACATTCAGCAATTTAGAAGCTGCAGTTAAAGCCATGTTGGATTTAAAGGCTAAGAATCAATTCTTAGATAGTTGGGTGCATATACTTAATATTAGTAGAGATAAGTAGTTGATTTTCTGTCTAATATACTTGCGTTTAATCTTGAAAAGCGATCAACTCAACTGAGTTGATCGCTTTGTTTTGATCTAGTTGGGTTATACTTAAAAAATGCGTTATCAATGTCATATCTATAACCATATGACCAGTCAACCTATTTTTGAAGGGTTCTAAACCTTAGTTTATTATCTTCCCAATTCAAGATATAGGATATGCGAAAAACTAGACTACTAACCCTTTCCGCGCTTTGTCTGCTGATTTTTAATTTCGGCCAAGCGCAGGATAATCCTCAACTCGATGCTTTTCAATTTAGAAATGTAGGTCCAAACCGTGGTGGCCGTGTTACAGCCGTTATGGGAGTGGAATCACAACCCTCTACTTTCTATATGGGAGCCACTGGTGGAGGCGTTTGGAAAACCGATGATTATGGAAATTCATGGGAGAACATTTCAGACGGATACTTTTCAACCCCTTCAATTGGTGCTATTTCAGTGTACCAAAAGAAACCAGACATTATTTATGTAGGAACTGGTTCTGACGGTCTTAGATCGAACGTTATTACCGGTAAAGGAATGTACAAATCGACCAACGCGGGTAAAACTTGGGAGTTTATTGGATTGAAAGAAACTGGTCAAATTGGCGCAGTAGAAATTCACCCAAATAACCCTGATGTGGTGTTTGTTGCGGCAATTGGTAATGCTTTTGGAAGAAATACTGAGCGTGGTGTTTACAGAACAAAAGATGGAGGAAAGAACTGGGACAAAATACTTTATCATTCAGATAGTGTTGGTTTCTCTGATTTAGAGTTTGCTCCAGACGATCCAAACACTATTTATGCAGGTGCTTGGCGTGCCGAAAGAAAACCTTGGGATATCATTTCGGGCTCAATGGAAGGTGGAGTGTACAAGTCAACCGATGGCGGTGAAACTTGGAAGAAGCTAACCAATGGTCTTCCAAATGGCCTTATCGGTAAAATCGATTTTGCTGTTTCACCTGCAAATCCAAATAGGGTATATGCAAACATTGAAGCAGGTGATGACAAAGGTGGGCTTTATAAGTCGAATGACCGTGGAGCATCATGGGAGTTTGTAAGCGACAATTCAAACCTTACTAACCGACCATTCTACTACACAAACATTTATGCTAATCCAAAAAATGCTGATGTGCTATACAATAGCGCATTGCGCTTTATTAAATCAACTGATGGTGGTAAAACATGGAGAGGCGTTTCTACTCCACATAGCGACAACCATGATATTTGGATTAACCCTAACGATACTTCAATTTGGGTACAAGGAAATGACGGTGGTGCAAACGTAACCATCAACAATGGTAAAACTTGGTCAACACAATTGAACCAACCAACTGCAGAGCTTTACCAAGTAGATATTGATGATCAAGAACCATATTGGTTATATGCAGGGCAGCAAGACAACTCTACTTTGGCTGTACCTAGTTTGCCAACTGGCTCAAACGATTTCCCAATCTTTAACTTAGGAGGTTGCGAAACTGGTCCGGCAGTACCAAAGCCAGGTAATCCAGATATAGTGTATTCAAACTGTAAAGGAAACTTTGGAGTGTATGATAAGCGCACCGGCCAAGAAATGCAGTATAGTGTAGGAGCTATGAATATTTATGGTCACGATGGCGATAAATTAAAATTCAGATTCCAACGTGTAGCACCAATTTCGGTTTCACCACATAACCCAGATGTAGTATACCACGGTTCTCAGTACTTACACAGAACATCAGATAACGGTAAAACTTGGGAAATCATTTCTCCAGATTTAACGGCCTTTGACCCAACCAAGCAAGTTTCTGCAGGTAGACCAATTACAAGAGACGTTACCGGTGAGGAGTATTTCAGTACCATTTATGCCATTCAAGAATCAAGAATTCAACCAGGATTAATTTGGGTTGGAGCAAATGATGGCCCTGTACATGTAACTCGCGATGGCGGTACCACTTGGACGAACGTAACACCAAACATGCCTAAGGATGGTCGTGTTGATTCAGTAGAACCTTCACCACATAATCCGGCCAAAGCATATGTTACTGTATTACGCTATCAATTGGATGATTATAGACCATATGTCTATAAAACAGAGGATTATGGTAAAACTTGGGAACTGATTACAAAAGGAATTCCTAACGATTACCCAGTAAGGGTAGTAAGAGAAGATCCAGCCAAAGAAGGCCTTCTTTTCGCAGGTACAGAGTTCGGTTTGTTTATGTCTATGAACGATGGTAAGGATTGGGTGACATTCCAAAACAACCTTCCTGTAACACCAATTACAGACCTTAAGATTTACAAGAACGACATCGCCATGTCTACCATGGGCAGAGGCTTCTGGATTTTAGATAATATCACAAGCCTTTACAATATGGAGGCAGCTGTTAACGCTGATGCATTCCTATTCAAACCAAAAGATACCTACCGTTTCAGATATCGTGGTGGAAGAGGTGTTCCTGAATATCCAAATTCAGCAGTAGCTATTGATTATTATTTGAACGATACCAATGAAGAAGTTCAATTGGACATTATCAATGAAGAAGGTAGAATTGTAAAATCATTTACTAGCGGAAAACCTGCACCAGTTGAAAACCTTGAAGTAGATATGGCAACAGGCTTCTCTATGCCACCACCTTCTTCTGGTTTGAGCAAGGATAAAGGATTGAATCGTTTTTCTTGGAACATGCGTAATGCAGGAGGTTGGGACGCTAACCCTAGAAGGTCATATCAAGGTTTTGGACCAATGGTATCGACAGGAGAGTTTACTGTGAAGTTGAAGGTTGGAGATAAAGTGTCTACTGAGAAATTCACTTTGAGCTTAGATCCTAGAGCCACTTTGGTAACCGATGCTGATGTGAAAGAGCAAGAAAGAGTAGCTTTATTGCTTCAAGATTTCTCTACCGATGTAGATCGTTTGTTGATCAGTGTAACAGAAGCTAGAAAGGCTTTGGATAACTCATTAAACAAAGAAAGAATCAGTAAAAAAGATCAGAAGAAGAAAGATGCTTTGGATGGTTTATACTATAGAATCGTAACTCCTCCGGGAACCTACATGCAAGGTATGCTTCAAAGCCAATTAGGCTATTTAAATGGCATGTTGAGCAGAGCTGACCAAGCACCAGGACAAGATGTTTACGAGCGTTTAGAAGAACTTAGAGCTGAGTACAACGCGATTAAAACGGCTTTAGAAGAATTGAAATAAACGTCAACCTTTTAAGTGAACCCTCCAAAAGCTTCGAATTTTTGGAGGGTTCTTTTTTTTAACCTGATTTATGTATTAGGTTTCGTAATGAAGAGATAAAGAGCAAAGAAAGAGTTGCTTATATTGAAGAGGCATAGCACCACTATGGTGAATCAATAAATTCATCTTGAGTGACTCTTTTGAAGTGATTTATCTATGGAATAGAAAGCCTAATCCATAATTCAGGTTTAAGTTAGCTTCTACCAAAATAACCTATGGAAAAGAAGAAATGGTATTCGAGTATTCCGCATCCAGTCGTGATGCTCTTCGGTATTCTGGTACTCATTACTTTGTTAAGCCACTTTATTCCAGCCGGAGCTTACGATAGAGTAGAAGTAGATGGTCGCCAAATGGTAGAACCGGGTTCTTACCATCAAATCGACCCAACGCCTTTGTCTTTTCTAGACATGTTTAGGGCCATTCCAGGCGGTTTCTCCTCTGCCATTCTTATCATTTTTGTAGTGCTTTCCAGCGGTATCATGTTCGGGGTTTTGGAAAAAACTGGAATGATCGAAAACGCAGTCGGTACTTTCGTTAAGAAAATGGGCTTTGAAAGAAGAATGCTGCTGGTCGTAATTATGACTTACCTTTTTGGAACGCTTGGTGTCTTTGTAGGCTATGAAAATAACATCGCCATGATTCCGATTGCGGCCATTGCCAGTTTGGCATTAGGTGGAGATTTAATGCTGGCAGCAGGAATTGCCGTAGGAGGTGTCACTGTTGGTTTCGGGCTATCGCCCGTCAATCCGTACACCGTTGGTACAGGACATACTTTGGCCGAAATGCCTATGTTTTCGGGCTGGCTCTTGCGTTCCGTGCTTTGCTTTGTAGCCCTTAGTGCTTTGGCTTATGTCAATGTGCGTTACTTCAGAAAAATATTAAAGAACCCAGAAAAGAGCCTTTCAATTGGGCTAGAAACGAAAGGCTTTCAGCTTTCAAAGCCATTGGATACTTATGGAATGACAGCCAAAGATTGGCTAATGCTGACCATTTTTGTTGGCGGTTTGGTGGTAATGCTTTATGGTGTATTCACCTATGGTTGGTACCTTACCGAAATCAGCGCCATGTTCATTATTATCTCCATCGTGGCGGCACTTGCTGCGCGAATGTCGGGAACAGAAATAGGAGAGACCGTTTTATCTTCAGTAGCCGTAGTTGCCCCCGGGGCTTTTATGGTGGGGCTAGCGACTTCCATTAAGGTAGCCATGGAAATGGGCAATATCTCTGATACCATCGCTTTCAATTTAGCTGAAACCCTTCGTGACTTACCCACTTATGCTTCCGCTGTCTCCATGTCTTTGGCGCAGTGTGGCATTAATTTCTTAATTCCTTCGGGAAGCGGACAAGCCTTGGCCACATTACCCATTATGATTCCGCTGGGGGATGTTTTAGGCTTAACCCGTCAAACTACGATTCTTGCTTTTCAGATAGGTGATGGCGTTACCAACCTTTTCAATCCAACCTTGGGCGGCTTGATTGCCATGCTCGCCATGTGCCGAATTTCCTTCGACCGCTGGCTCCGATTTATTATGCCTATTGTGGGTGTAATTCTGATCGTTTCATGGCTATTTTTGCTCTTCAGTGTGAGCATTGATTGGGGACCTTTTTAAGGTATAGGGTAAGTGAGTATTAGGTATTGAGAAGCTCATACCCATGACCAATAACTATTGACCAATGACCAAATTATGACCATAGAAGAAATACTAACCAAACTCGTTTCATTCCCAGTATTAGGGGGCGAAAGCAATCTTTCTATTTTAAGTTGGATTGAAGAGTACCTCGATAAGCATGGGGTAGAACATCACCGTGTGCCAAATGAAGACGGAACCAAAGCGAATCTCCATTGCCGTATTGGTCCAGAAGCGGAAGGCGGAGTGATTCTTTCAGGGCATATGGATGTTGTGCCCGTAAAAGGTCAAGCTTGGGACACTGACCCTTGGGTACTTACCGACAAACAAGATGGTAAATTGTACAGTCGTGGCTCATGCGATATGAAGGGCTTTGTGGCTTGTTGTTTGGCTGCTTTACCTGCCATGCTCAAGGCCGATTTGAAAACGCCCATTTACTTCGCCTTTTCATACGATGAAGAAATTGGTTGCTTAGGTGCTCCCGACTTGGTGAAAGCCATTAACACCCACTACAAAGTAAAACCTAAATTCGCCATTATTGGAGAACCTACCATGATGCGTCCTGTAACAGGACAAAAAGGCATCTGTATTTTTGAAACCGCAGTAAGTGGCTCAGAAGGCCATAGTAGCCGAATTAAGCAAGAGGTAAGTGCTATTCACGAAGCCATGCGTTTAATCCTTTGGCTCGAAAATAAAATGAATTCATTGATTGAAGCAGGAAGAACAGATGATCGATTTACGCCTAATCATACTTCAATTCATATAGGCATGGTCAATGGCGGAATTGCACCCAATGTAATTGCCCAAGAATGTAAATTTAGTTGGGATGTGCGTACCATTCCATCAGAAACACCACAAGAAATCAAAGCTGAATTCGATCTCTATTGTAGAGAACACGAAGCCGAGTTAAGGAAGATTCATCCTGACTTTAAAATCTCGACCAGTAATGTGCACCCTGCTGTGCCGGGCTTAAATACTGCCAATGATCAAGAGGTTGTGGACTTGGTGAAAGATTTGGTTCGCAATCCTAAGCTTGATGCTGTGTCATACGCTGCTGAGGCTGGACAATTTGCAGAAGGTGGTTTTCAAGCCGTAATCTGTGGTCCCGGTGATATTGCTCAGGCCCATCGTGCCAACGAATTCATACATAAAGACCAACTTGTTCAAGGCATGGAGTTTATGGATAAGCTGATTCAAAAATTGAGTTAGAATTGTAAACCATTGTAATCTTTTGGAGTAGATGAACGAGCCTTTTGAGTTTAATATAAAGTTGCTATACAGCTCTTAAATAAGAGGTTAAGGTTTTAGTAATCGCTCTTCTTGTGCCTATGTTTCTATCACTTAAGCCATCTTCAGATTTATCTTTTTCTTCTAAGGTGTGAAGTATAACATTTGTCCATGAACACCATGTTTTAATGGCATTCAGCTGACTGTATTCATAACTATCAGTTTCTTGACTAGCAGAAACAATCATGGATGCTCTTTCGGTTTTCAACCAAGTCAAAGCCTCTGTAGGTGTACTTACTAGGGTAATAAGGTATCTTTTGGAGAAATAATTTGCCAAAACCGTTTTAGCCTTTTCATTGCTTTCTATAATTAATAACCTTTCCATGCCCTTCGTTTTTATGTTCTGATAATTCAAATGTAAATACTCAGAAAACCTTTACAGGGGCTTTTTAGGTGAATAGAGTATTTGTGTCGATGAACTGATTTGATCAAGAGTTAGCTCGGTTCTACTGTGCGGTTACAAGGAACATAATTCTATTGGTCGATCATTTGGGCAAATATTCTAATTGAGCGACCTTGCAGTAAATAACAAGTTCAGGAATTACCTGACTGAATTGAAATCCATTGCTTATGAAATTACATGTAATAGATACAGGCTTTTTTAAACTCGATGGTGGTGCCATGTTTGGCGTAGTACCCAAATCACTTTGGACACGTACTAATGCTGCTGATGAAAACAATATGTGCACTTGGGCCATGCGTTGTCTTTTAATTGAAGATGGAAATCAACTGATTTTGATTGACAATGGCATTGGCAACAAACAGGATGCAAAATTCTTCAGCCATTTCTATCTACACGGAGACGCTAGTTTGGATGATTCGTTGAAGAAAGCTGGCTTTTCGCCCAATGATATAACCGATATGTTTCAAACCCATTTACACTTCGACCATTGTGGTGGTGGAGTAGACTATGTGGGAGACAACCTAGATAAGCTGCAACTACATTTCCCAAATGCAAAATATTGGAGCAATGCTGATCATTGGAAATGGGCTACCGAACCTAATGCACGTGAGAAGGCATCTTTTCTAAAAGAAAACATCTTACCCATTCAAGAAAGCGGACATTTAAATCAAGTGCCTCTCAATGGAAAATCTCCTTTTTCTCAATTCGATATTTTCTTGGCCGATGGTCATACTGACAAGCAGATGATTCCTAAAATCAAGTATAAAGACAAAACCATCGTTTTTATGGCAGATCTATTACCATCTACTGGCCATATTCCATTACCTTATGTGATGGGCTACGATACACGTCCGTTACTGACACTTTCTGAAAAAGAAAAGTTTTTAAAAGAAGCAGCCGACAACGAATACATTCTTTTTCTTGAACACGACTCAGTAAATGAATGTTGTACAGTCAAAAATACAGAAAAGGGAGTAAGGCTAGACCGTACCTTCCCATTGTCAGAAGTACTATAACATGAAAACAGGAATTGCTTTATCGGGTGGAGGCGCTCGTGGATTTGCCCACTTTGGCGTATTGCAAGCGCTAGATGAACTTGGTATCGAAATCAATGCGGTTTCGGGCACAAGCGCAGGTTCGATTGCCGGTGCCTTTTACACACATGGCTATACACCAACTGAAGCCCTAGAGCTGATAGCAAAAACCAATCTATTCAAAATTATATGGCCTGCTTTTAGTCTTACTGGGCTTATTAACATGAATAAAAGCGAGGAGGTTTTTAAGAAATTCTTTAAGGAAGACACCTTCGATAATGCCCAAATTCCACTACAAATTGTTGCTACAAACTTGAATGAAGGCCGAAAACATGTGTTTTCTTCTGGGCCTTTGGTAAAAGCCATGATGGCTTCAAGCTGTATTCCCTTTATCTTCGACCCAGTGAGAATAGGAGAGGAAGCATATGTAGATGGTGGAATTGTGAACAACCTACCATCTGAGGTTTTACGAGGTACGTGCGATGTCGTGATTGGAGTGAGTGTAGCACCAGTAATTCGTGAAAATGAATTGGGAGGGCCTAAGCGAATGATAGAGCGTATTTCTATGGTAAGTATCAATGCGAATGTTTCCGCAAGTAAAGAACATTGCGATATTCTTATTGAGCCTACTTCGTTAAGAAAATACACGACTTTTGATATGAAAAAGGCACATGAAATTTATAAGATTGGTTACGAATCCACCCATCATTTTTTTGATACACATCAAGACGACCATTCAGTGATTAAACTCTTATCTAAAGCAAAACAGAAAATTCAACCTTCAACCTTAGCCAAATGATGAAGCTATTTTCAAGGTTTTTATTTTGGATTACGGGATGGAAACTCGAAGGGAAGTTTCCTGAGGGAGTAAAAAAAGTGGTAATTACCGCAGCGCCACATACCAGCAATTGGGATTTTGTGTATGCTAGAGCAGCTTTTTATTTACTGGAAGTACCGTTGAATTATACCATCAAAAAGGAATTTATGGTAGGGCCGTTGGGCTGGATGCTGAAGAGCATGGGGGCAATTCCAATTGATCGATCACCCAAAAAGCCAGGAGAAAAACGTCAGAGCACCGTAGACGCTATGGCTGGTTTGTTTCAAAGCCGAGAAGAACTAGCGGTTATGGTAACACCAGAAGGAACCAGAAAATATGTTCCTGAATGGAGAACCGGTTTTTACTATACTGCAATTAAAGGAGGGGTGCCCATTGTGTTGGGTTTTTTAGATTATAAGCATAAAATAGCAGGCATTGGCCCAACCATTTACCCTTCGGGAAATGTAGAAGAAGACATTGAAAAGATGCAGGCCTTTTATAGAACGAAAACAGGTAAATACCCAGAGTTAGGTGTAAAATAGAATACTATAGAAATAATGTTTACAGGAATTATAGAAACCACAGGCAAAATTACTAAGGTTGAAAAAGAGGGCACAAACGTGCACTTTTCTGTAGAAAGTAGCCTGAGTGGAGAATTAAAAATTGACCAAAGTGTAGCACACAATGGTGTTTGCCTAACCGTAGTAGAAGTGAAGGACGGTGTTCATGTGGTAACCGCGATTGACGAAACCCTTCAAAAGACAAACTTGGCCAACTGGCAAACAGGAGCTGTAGTCAATTTAGAGCGTTGTATGGTGGCTAATGGCCGTTTTGATGGGCATGTGGTGCAAGGTCATGTGGATCAAATTGGTACAGTTACCCAAGTGCAGGAACAGGATGGAAGCTGGCTTTTCGACTTTGAATACGACCCTAGTTTAGGAAATGTAACTGTAGAAAAAGGCTCAATCTGTGTCAATGGCACAAGCCTTACTTGCTTCAATTCGGAAGAAGGGAGCTTTAGAGTGGCTATTATTCCATATACCTACGAACATACTTGTTTCCATCAGTTGAAAGCTGGAGACAAGGTAAACCTTGAGTTCGATATTATAGGAAAGTATGTAAAGCGCTTATTAGGAAAGTAATGCGCTTACAGTTCGAAGTCATTCCGCACCTTTTAAAATTTCGTTTCGAAGCAGGCACGAGTAGAGGGTCATTTACCGAAAAGGAAACTTGGTTCATTAAGGTTTGGGAAAAGGGAAACCCTGATTGTATTGGTTGGGGAGAAGCCAGTCCGCTAAAAGGTCTGAGCATTGACTATAGTACTAATTATGAAACCGAACTTCGAACTTTACTAAATACCCTTTCAAAATTAGATTTTCCCGAAGAAACAGAGGGGCTGCTTCACTTCATAGCGGCAAATACTCCAACTGAAAAACCATCTGTCCGCTTTGGCTTAGAAACGGCCTTGCTCGATCTTCTTAATGGAGGTAAGCGAATCATTTTTGATACTCCATTTGCACAAGGGAAAACCCGAATTCTAATCAATGGTTTGATTTGGATGGGAGAGAAGGCCTTTATGCAAAAGCAGATTGATGAAAAGCTGAAAGCTGGCTTTAATACCATCAAACTGAAGATTGGTGCCATCGACTTTGATACGGAATTGGCCTTATTGGAAAGTATCAGAGAACAATATTCCGCCAATGACATTACATTGAGGGTAGATGCTAACGGAGCCTTTACCGAAGCAGATGTAATGGGGAAAATGGAGCAATTGGCTGCTTTGGAAATTCATTCTATCGAACAACCTATAAAACCTGGGCAATACGAGTTAATGAAAATGCTTTGTGCCGAAAGCCCTTTGGATATTGCTTTGGATGAAGAGCTCATTGGCGTAAATACGAAAGAAGAGAAAAAGGCACTTTTAGAACGTATTCATCCGCAGTATATCATTCTGAAGCCCGCCTTATTGGGAGGCATTCTTTCCTGCCAAGAATGGATTGAAATAGCCGAAAGCCTGAACATTGGTTGGTGGATGACCTCTATGCTCGAAGCAAATATTGGCTTAAATGCCATTGCTCAATTCACTGCTCAATACAATCTCACTTTACCGCAAGGTTTAGGCACAGGTCAACTCTATCATAACAATATTGATTCTCCACTTGAAATCAGAAAGGGTGAACTGCTTTATAATGTACCGAAGGGTTGGGGAAACATAACAAAGTGAAATTTACCGTCATTACGAACCTGCCGAAATGTTTCGAAGTGATTATGTTCACGTGAAGCAATCTCAATGTTGACTTGTAGTACGAGAGATTGCTTCGTCATAAGCTTTTGCTAGCGCAACGCTTATTCCTCGCAAAGACGCTTTGAATTGGGTATATCGTCATTTATTGCCTTTGAAGATATCAAAAACTGCTTTCTTTTCTTGAGCCTGCTTGCCGCAGGCAGGGTTACGAAAGGTCTATTCTGTTTCCACTACTTCACTTCGTAATTTTCTTTTAAGAATAAAAAGGAAAAGTATAGATAGCGCTGCCATTCCAGCAGTGAAATACCAAGTATTGTCAAAGCCAAATCGATCAACAAGTTGCATTCCTGTATTATGACCAAAAATATGAGACACGGAAAAGGCAATACTATAAAGTGCCATGTATTCTCCTTGATTCCCTCTTTTAGCCCTTTTTAAGGCAAATGCATTAGAGAACGGGAAGGCCAACATTTCTCCAAAAGTCATTAGTATCATTCCAATAATTAAGATGCCTACCCAACTGGATATAATGAGAAATACAAAACTCAAACAAGTAAGCACTGCACCAATAACAATATTCTCGATCATACTGAAACTGCGAGTTTCAAAATACTTAATCAATGGCATTTCAAAGGCGAAAATCAAAAATCCATTAAGGGCCATAAGAAGCCCGATTTGAGATTCAGACAGGTGATGGATTTCTTTATAGAATAAGGGAACCGTTGAGAAGTATTGCACAAAGGTAAAACCGAACAATACCAATCCGACAAAAAAGATCCAGTAAGGAATATCAGTATAAGCCGACTTAGGGTGGGTGTTTTTAACCTCATCCAAAGTTTTAGCCTTTTTGGGGTTAAGTACCCACAATAGTAAAATAGAAGCCAAAATACAGGTGGTACCATCTACCCAAAAAAGTGCACCATAACTCAGGCCGGTAATAATTAATCCACCAATAGCTGGCCCCATTGAAAAGCCAAGATTAATGGCCAAACGTATAAGTGTCACTGAACGAGTTTTGTTCTGTGGTTTGCTATAGGCACTTAATGCTACAAATACAGCCGGTCGAAACATGTCGGCAACAGCCATTAGTATGAAAATGCCTGCGCAAATGAGATAGAAGCCATGTAAGAACTGAATTGTAACAAACATAACCCCGGCAACAGACAAACTAAAAGCCATGACTTTATAATAGCCTATTGCATCGGTTAGTTTACCGCCAATCCATGTGCCAAGTAAGGAGCCTAAACCAAAGGCAGTCATAATCCAACCCACTTGAGATAAGGAAAATCCTTCGTTTTGAGTAAGATAGAGAGAAAGAAATGGAATGACCATTGTTCCCGATCTGTTGATCAATGTAATCAGCGCGAGCCACCAAACTTCTTTAGAAAGGCCAGTAAAAGCCCCATAATAAGGCTTTATGATTTTATTGAATACGAAATTATTAACGACCATGAGCGTTTTATCCAGACCTCAAATACGTAATTCAGTTAAAAAATCGACTCTCGCTTTTAAGATAAAAACCAAAAATAGTCAGCAACAATTGGTCAAACTGATACAACCAAAACCCTCTGCGATATTGCTTAAAATACTAGAAATATACTAAAGGTTATTTCGCGATTTTGGAAATTTTTATAGTCCTGTTAGTAAAGAGTAAGGAGTCCTGTTTTTAGTAATTACTCTCGTTAAAAGGTGATATTTAGTATAGTCTGTCTATTTGTCTAATTAAATTGAAGAACCTTTTATACATTCAAACAGTGTGGTTGCTTCTACCAATATTGTGGAATCCACTCTACTGTATGTTTACAGTTTTTTCATAAAAGGCCTGATCAAGTCCATGAAAGCCCCTTTTTATACTGGCATAGTTCTTTCAAATATGTCTCTAATTATTCACTTTAAAATTAGAGACATGAGTTATACCGAAAAGTTAATTGACAAGTTAAATGATGTTTTAAGACGTTCTTATGATGCCATGGAGGGTTATGAAAATGCCATTGAAGATATGAGTGATGCACAGTTAGAAAACTTCTTCAAAAATCAGGTAATGGAAAGAAGAAGGTTTGCTCAAGAACTGGCTACAGAAGTTACTGCCTTGGGTGGAGAGCCTGTGACTCAGAGTAGTTTTAAAGCTTCGCTGCACAGGGCTTGGATGGACTTGAAGTCTTCCGTAGCATCAAACAACGTGGAGAAAGTGCTTCAAGAATGTATTCGAGGTGAAGAAACAGCTCGTGACGATTATCAGGATATTTTGGAAAGCGACTTATCCCTTCCGCCAAGTGTAACTAACATGCTGAAAAATCACAAATTCAGTATTGAAGAAGCCATTGTTAAGTTGAAAATGATGGAAAAAGTAGCTTAGAGACTGGAGTAGTTGATTTGTTTAAAACACCGCATTTAGCCCTAGGGTTAAATGCGGTGTTTTTTATAACTAGATATTAGATAAAAAAGCACCAAGATTATATAAGGCCATTCGTAGCGATTAGCTTAGAAGAATCCTCATTGAATTGAAAAGATCACATTACAAGAAAGACTAAATCAGCTAAGGTAAGAGCCTGCATAACGAAAATTAGCGCACTCATTTTTCTTTCATGCCGATAAGCGAGTCCCATGACCAAGAGCACAAGCAATGGAAGTATAAGGCCAGAATACCGTCTTAAAGAATCCGTGTGAATGCTTTCATCATCGCTTAGTTGATAGCGATTGACTTCCTTGAATATGCGAGAAAGACGGTAGTTCACGGAATCACCTTCTGTGACTGTTTTTGCAAAATCTTCCGACACAGAAAAATCGTGTTGTCCAGTAGTCAGCTTGTATGAATAATGGTAGTTCTGGGCGGCATTGTAATACTGTTGGCGTTCGGCTTGGACTTTTACTACCTGATCCGAAAAGGCTTTTCCCGGTAGCGAAAAGTCAGTAATCATCACCAAGGCAATTAAAATGAAAAGATTGTATTGAAAGGGACGGAGCTTAAATGTAGACTTGTTCATTGGCAAGCCCTAAATTAACAAAGCTTTTGGCCTTTGTGGTATAAGAGAATTGGTTTCTTAACTGAAAAGAACACGGAGAAACGCAAAGGGAGTGTTAAGGGGTACCGAGACAAGCTCGGCATTCATTGCCACTCAGGATGAAAAGGGGAGTGCAAACAATAGGGAGGTGCTGATGCAATAACCTCGGTAACAGGAAGGGATCATTTTCTCTAAGTCGCTTCTTTTCTTTCCCTGAGGTTACGAAGGGTCTAAACAATTGAAAGGTTTTTTTAAGGTTTACTTATAGCGTAGATACAGAAACACGAAGTGAGGTTAATCTTGAGGATACTGAAACAAGTTCAGTATGACGCTCCGAAGTAGCCTCGTCTTGCAGTCATCCTGATTTCGAAGTCTCTGAAGTTTCAGGATCTGTTAAGATAATCGGGTCTGTCCCCTGCAGAGATAAAAGGTTTTATACTACACCGCCCAGAACAGTCACCCTATAAGGGTCTTTTTCAGAAACACAGACAGTCTGACTTGTAAAACGTGAAAAGATTCCTACGGAATGACTTGCAAATTGAAAATAGTTGAGGCTCAAAACTCGTATGCATATTTGCTTTTGGTGATAGAAGAAAACGGACAGAGTTCTGCCTAATGACAGATAAATAGGAGGGCCTGCGACAGAGGAATTTGACACCTGACTAAACGATAGGTGACCGTTATCCGTCCCTTCAGGATTCGAGTAGTGTTTGTTGTAGCGTTTTTCCGAAGGGTTTCACCCTTCGTTATGATATTATACCCTTTCAGGGCCAGTGGGAGTGAAATACTCGTTACAAGGAATACTGATGGGCTGATTGATGACCTAAAGCCTCAACGGGGCGAAATAACATAGGAATGGGTGCAGCCCATTCCTAATTCAGTGAAATTTAACTTTAGCCCTGTAAGGGCGTAATACCTTTTTTATGGACAAACAAATTAGCCGCCTTGCGCTGAGGCTCAGGAGGTTTTATCGATGAAATGAAAGTGGACAGAGTCCTTGATTATTAGTTGTTCACAGGTTCGGAGAACCCGCAACAGTTGATATGGAATGTTTAATTGTTCCTCTTCCTAACTAAGCAATCGTGAAATACATAGCGGATATATTCACGAGCCTCAAGATCTTCATTAGCTAAATAATGAATTTTATTAAGACTATTTAGTAGATCAGACATAGAGGTTATTTTTGCCGACAGTATTTGAACAATCTCATTTTTATGATGAGTAATTTGTTCAGAAGAAGCTCTCTTGAATGATTGGTGCAGGGCAAATCTAACTTGATCAGGGTGCTTGATAGATTCAATTTCCTTTATGTCTGAAATCAAATTTTCTTGAGTATTTCTTATGGAACTGGATATTTCGTTAATCTTATTGAGCCAGTTTTTTGGTAAGGTTCCATGAGATATGGATAAAATGGTAGAACTATAATTTTTATCAGTCCTAGGTTGAATGTCGAAATGTTTTTCCCCATTCTGAAAAAAGATAGAGGAAATACCACGAAACCTAAATGCCTCCCTTTTGATCTCGTCATTTGATAATTCAATTGAGTACTTTGCAGTTCCTACTTTATTTATTTCCACTCCTCCAGATTGTTCAAAAGTGATTCTGATATTTGACTCGTCAAATGAATAATAATTGACTGAATAAACTTTCTGATTTGAATTGCTTGCTCGGTAAAGAGACATTATACCAATGAAAATAGAGAACCGTATATTATAGTCGTAATACCTATTTGTCGAAGTTATAGCACGAATGAAGTAATCACCTTCACTATCTTTAAGCACTCTATAATTGCGCTCAAATTTTTTATCTTCCTTGTGTTGACTTTTAAGTTGGTTTAAATTGTAATCGATGAGTTCATAATTTTTGTGTTCTTTTAGGAACTCCGTGAACTTTTTCATCCTAAAGAAACCGTCCAAAAAATCACTACCTGAAGAATGAATAGCAGTTGCTGTAAACGATTCACCACCTACAATTTCGACAACCTTTGGATCCTCAAGGTTTTGAAAAGATATGCTCAGGTTTTTAAAATCATCATTCGAGCTAATATCAATATTATCTAAACCTGCCATCACATCGAACTTTCTAAAGGTGAAGTCTCTCGAAAGAACATCCGATACTAGTGTAGCAGAACCTGGTATGGTTATAAAAGTATTTGTCTCAATTTCACTTTTAAACTCGATCTTTAACTCTTCTTCAAATTCATTTCCTTGAATTAGTTTCAATAGACTTTTAATGCTTATACCTACATCTTCAGTAGAAATTTGATCTTTAATTTTTGTGATGCTATAAAATTGAGACATAGATATTGATATTTTAATTAATGATATAGTAATGATACGAAGATCAACTCAAACAACAAAAAAGAGTATGTAAAAATGCAGTTCGCATGCTCGCAAAAAAAAGCCCAATTCTCTCGAATCGGGCTTTCAGTACTTTGGGGTTTTTGAAGGGAAATTATTTTCTCTTCATTACTCTTTTAACGGCTTTCACGATGTTTTCAGCATCGATACCGTATTTCTTCATCAGTTGCTCTGGCGTTCCACTTTCACCGAAAGAATCATTCACCGCTACCATTTCTAATGGGGTAGGGAGGTTAAGTGCTAAAGTCTGTGCTACGCTATCGCCCAAACCACCATTCATTTGGTGTTCTTCGGCAGTTACTACACAACCCGTTTTCTTAGCAGATTCAATAATCGCTTGAACGTCCAAAGGCTTAATGGTGTGAATGTTAATTACTTCTACGCTAATGCCTTCTTTGGCCAAAACGGCTTCTGCTTCAATGGCTTCCCATACCAAATGACCTGTAGCAAAGATGGTTACATCATTTCCTTCAATCATTTTAAGGGCTTTACCAATTTCAAACTTCTGATCGGCTGGTGTAAATACTGGCACTTTTGGTCTTCCAAAACGCAAGTAAACAGGGCCTTCGTATTCAGCGATGGCAATGGTAGCCGCTTTGGTTTGGTTATAGTCACATGGGTTGATCACCGTCATGTGCGGTAACATTTTCATCAAACCAATGTCTTCCAAAATCTGGTGTGTTGCACCATCTTCACCCAAAGTTAACCCTGCGTGAGAAGCACAAATCTTTACGTTTTTACCAGAGTAAGCAATCGACTGACGGATTTGATCGTAAACACGACCTGTAGAGAAGTTGGCGAAAGTACCTGTGAAAGGAATTTTACCGCCAATGGTCAAACCGGCTGCCACACCCATCATGTTGGCTTCAGCAATACCCACTTGGAAAAATCTTTCAGGAAATTCATCAATGAAATCCTGCATTTTTAAAGAGCCCACAAGGTCGGCACAAAGCGCCACTACTTCAGGGTTGGTACGTCCTAATTCCAATAAACCAGCACCGAAGCCAGAACGTGTATCTTTTTGATCTGTATATGTAAATTTCGTCATTGCTGCTTATTAATAGTCTCCAAGGGTTTCTTCTAACTGGGCCAAAGCGGTAGCCAATTGTTCATCGTTTGGCGCTACGCCATGCCATTTGTGCGACCCCATCATAAAGTCTACACCGGCACCCATTTCCGTTTTCATCAGGTTAACTACTGGTTTTCCTTTACCTGAAAGTGATTTGGCCAAAGTCATGGCGTTGATTACAGACTTCATGTCGTTACCATCGCTTTCAATCACATCCCAACCAAAGGCTTGCCATTTGGCTTTCAAGTCCTTCAGGTCCATTACATCAGAAGTAGGGCCATCAATTTGCTGACCGTTATAATCTACCGTAGCAATAAGGTTATCGATTTTGTGGTGAGCTGCATACATGGCTGCTTCCCAAACCTGACCTTCGTCAAGCTCTCCATCGCCCATCAAAACATACACGCGTTTGTCGTCCTTGTTCAGTTTTTTAGCTTGAGCTGCTCCACAGGCTACAGAAAGGCCTTGACCTAATGAACCTGATGCTACACGAATTCCGGGTAAACCTTCTTCAGTAGCAGGGTGGCCTTGAAGCCTAGAGTCTAATTTTCTGAAAGTGGCAAGTTCGGATACAGGAAAGTAACCGCTGCGGGCCAAAATGCTGTACCAAACCGGAGAAATGTGCCCGTTCGACAAGAAGAACATGTCTTCGTCTCTTCCATCTGGATCAAATGGCTTTTTGATGTCCATAATGTTGAAGTACAAAGCAGTAAGGAAATCGGTGCATCCTAAAGAGCCTCCTGGGTGACCAGAGTTCACGGCATGTACCATTCGTACAATATCACGCCTTACCTGAGAAGCTGTTTTCTCTAGGGTTTCAATACTAGGTTTATTCACGCTGTATTTATGATTGGTTAAAAATTATTTCAATATCTGAGCGGTGTGGTCTTTGGTTTTTACTTTCGCAATCACCTCTTCAATCACTCCGTTTTCATCAATTATAAATGTTGTGCGGGCAGTTCCCATAAAGGTTCTGCCATACATCGATTTTTCTACCCAGGTTCCAAACTGCTCATGAATGCTCTTGTCTTCATCGGCAATTAGCGGAAATGGAAGTGCGAATTTATTAATAAAATTTTGATGCTTCTTTGCCGAATCCGAACTAATCCCAACAATTGCGTATCCGGCCTCTAAAAGGGCATTATAATTATCTCTAAGGTTGCATGCTTCTGCGGTACAGCCGGGAGTATTGTCTTTTGGGTAGAAGAACAGAACTAATTTCTTTCCAGCAAAATCAGAAAGCTTAATTGGGTTACTATCTTGATCGATTCCTTCAAAGTTTGGGGCTTTATCGCCTGCTTGTAATGCCATAATTAAAGTTTTAACGTTAGGGTTTTCTTGTTTCCAGCGTAATCTGTTACTGTTAAAGCAAAATCTCCCTTCAATGGTTTGCTCTTATCTAAAGTTTCTGACCAAATTAATTTTCTTTTGGAGTCGTAGTTCATTAAAAGCCATTCTCCGTTAATCGTAGCTTCGTACTCTTTAATGCCCGAAAGTTCATCGTCAATATTGAAATAGAGAATTCCGTTGCTTGATGCGCGTTGCTTAATTGTAGGAGGGGTTAAATCTCTCATCAATGTGAAGTTACCAAAGGAGGAAATGGCAAACCTGATTTTTCCTTCGCTCCAATTTCCGCCTACGAAGCTTGCATTGCCCGAATTACTCAGGGCATAGGCCTGAAATTGTTCTAATGTATCATATTGCATCAGCGGAACAAGCTCTATTTCCACAATTCCCCTTAAAGCGGAAACTTCATTACCAATTTGTAATACTTCAATCTTTTTGTCTTCATCTACATAATGCCTCGCTTTTAAATAAAGCGTGTCAAACAAAGTGTTTTTACCAAAAGCAGCCGAAAAGGAATTGGAGAGATAGGAGTGTTCTTTTTCTGAAGGAATCATATCAATAAAGTCTATTTCCTCTTGGTCGTCTCCGTAATCAATGGTTTTTGGTAGGCCTTTATTCAAATCTACTAAGTAAACGTTTTCTTCGCCATCGGAATAAGCGGGTTCTAGAATGTGCGAGCCTTGCTGGGTGTACACGGTAATGTTGTTAAGCTCGTCTTTGCGTTTTCTGTTAATTTGTAATGTGTTATCCAATAAGTAGGAATGATTTCTACGGTCTACTTGAGCCAGTTCAGTAGGACTTGCCTTTTCTCCTTTTACATTGAATGAAACCCTGCGTTGGTTGCCATAAGCATCGGCCATTATAATCTGGAAAAGGTAGATAGAGTCTTGCTGTGGATAAAAGAATCCACGGTTTTTCATGTCGTTGTAAAAGCCCAGACTGTTACCATCATCAATGTAGAGCTTATTATAGCGTCTTCTGGTTTCTTGCTCAGCTTGGTAATTGGTGAGGGACTTGATATTGTATTGTAAAGAAAAATTGACAGAATCAATTCTTTGACTGAACAGCAATTCTTGATTTTGATATACATCTATTTCTGGTACACCATTTTTATTAGCAGCACCATCTAGCTTGTCGTGTGCCCAAATTTCGAAACCAATTTTGCCTGCGGTGCGAATGGTGTCGGTAATCACATATTCATTTCCTCGCTTTTCTAGGTTGAATTCGAACCTACCAAACTGCTCATTTACTCTTGAGTTGATGTTCATGGTTTTCAAGGCAATTCTTTCGGCAATAGGGGCGATTTTATCTTTGATTTCGGTAAAGCCAATTCTTAACGGATCGAGCACTTCTTGATTGGCATCTCTAATTTCAAAATGAAGGTGTGGACCGGTAGATGAACCCGAGTTACCTGAGTAACCCAATACTTCACCTTTCTTCAGTTTAAATCTTCCGCGATCAGGAAATAGGTTTACCGTAAATGATTTTTGCTTGTACTGGCTTTCCAATACATATTTGGCTAGTTCATCATTAAAGCGTTGTAAATGGGCATACACTGTTGTGGTGCCATTGGGGTGAACCACGTATACAGCATTGCCATAGCCTCCGGTAGATACCGCAATTCGACTTACATAGCCTTCGGCAGCAGCATATACATTGAGCCCTTCCACGCCATTGGTTTTAATGTCGAGTCCAGCATGGAAATGCGAGGCGCGCAACTCACCCATATTTCCAGCCAAATAATTGGTGCGTTCTGGCTGTATGGGGAATTGATAATAGCCTTTTTCGATCTTGCTGTATTGGGCAAAGGTCGAAACGGTAATAAATAAAAGGGGTAATAATAAGAGTCTACTTAATCTCAACTTCCAACATTTTTTCATTCTCTATATAAGCAGTAAGTGTGTCGCCAATCACGGTTTTACCAACACCAGCTGGTGTACCCGTAAAAATGATGTCTCCCTTCTTCAACGTAAAGTATTTTGAAATATGCTCAATGATGTCGTCAAAACTGAAAAGCATCATATTGGTATTTCCGTTTTGTTTTACTTCGCCATTTTGTTGTAAACTGAAATTCAAGTTGTTTAAATCAAACTTGTTTTTGCTCACAAATTCAGAAATGGGGGCAGAGCCATTAAAAGCCTTGGCTTTTTCCCAAGGTAAGCCTTTTTCTTTGCAGCGTTGCTGAAGATCTCTGGCAGTGAAGTCAATTCCCACTCCAATTTCATCATAGTATTTGTGGGCGAATTTCTTTTCGATGTGTTTTCCTTCTCTACTTATTTTTAAAAGTATTTCTACTTCGAAATGAATATCATTTGAGAAATCAGGGTGATAGAAAGGTGCGTTATTTCTCAATACAGCTGTATCGGGCTTTAGAAATACCACAGGTTCTGTAGGGCGTTCATTGTTTAATTCAGCAATATGCTCTGCATAATTACGGCCAATAGCAACAATCTTCATTCGGATAAGTTTAGTAAGGGTTGGATAACAAAATGGTAACCAGAAGACAAAATTAAAATTTCGATCTGATTTGACAACCTGTCATTTATGATCAATTTTGTGAAACAAAGGAATATGCCAGTATACCTTGTTGTTCAGGAAGATAGATTTTTAATAAAAGAGAATTTTTAGTGATGAGAAAATTAATAGCACTGAGTTTTATAGTGGCCTTGGTGATAGGCTGCACAACTGTACCGATTACAGGCAGAAAACAACTTACTGGAGTTGTTGGGAGCGAACAAGTGATAGCAATGAGTGCCGATGCTTACAAACAGGTAATTGATTCTGTGCAGTTATCGAATAACCAAGAGCAAGTGGCCATGATCAAGCGAGTAGGCACAAGAATTCAAAAAGCAGTTGAGCAATACATGAATAACAACGGTTATGATGGGCTTTTGGACGGTTTTGATTGGGAGTTTAACCTGATTGAAAGTGAGCAAGTAAATGCTTGGGCCATGCCGGGAGGGAAAGTGGCTTTCTATACTGGAATTCTTCCAGTTTGTAAGGACGATTTGGGTGTAGCTGTAGTAATGGGACACGAAGTAGCCCATGCAGTAGCTAAACATGGACAGGAGCGAATGAACCAGAATTATGCTAAGCAAGTGGGCTTAAGTATAGGTGCGGTGGCATTGGGGCAAGACCCGACAATGGCGCAGCAAATGGTTTTTCAGGCTGTGGGTTTAGGAACTGATCTAACACTTTTGAAATTTTCAAGAACACATGAGTCGGAAGCTGATGAGTTGGGCTTAACCTTTATGGCTATTGCTGGATATAACCCGAGTGAAGCGCCTAAATTTTGGGAAAGAATGTCGGCTGGAAGTGAAGGACAAGCACCACCAGAGTTTCTTTCTACACACCCTAGCCACGAAACTAGGATTGATAGATTGAACGCGGCATTGCCAAAAGCAATGGAGTACTATAATAAGAGTACATTGAAGTAATTAATATTCGCTCTTCGGAGCTTTTGAATATGTCAGGTAGTTATTCGGAGGGCTTTTGTCCTCCGTTTTTTTGTCATTGGGTATCCTGCCCTTGCAGGACTTAATAAGAATAGGGGCTTGGATGTTTTTAAAGGGTTACCCTTCGTTAGGGTATATGGTTCTTTAGGGCGATGAATCAGTGATTAAGTATAGGGTCGCGACTCATTTATTTTTTAGTTCGCCAATCATTTTGATTCCTGAGAAACCTACAAATTTTTCTCCCTCTGAATTGGTTCCTATAAAGTACCATAAAGTCTTCGTTTCAATATCTTCTATTTTATTGCTTGTCCCCCAATTGTTGGTATCCGTATATATTTGTCCCTTTTTAAGTACCCCACTAGGACATTTATACCAATCTTGAAACTCTTGGTTGTTGAAAGGTCTAAGCTCAATGTTCTTTTCAATCCACTTGCCTCCTTCAAGGATAAATCCTCCAAATTCAATAATTTTCAAATCTGTAATAGTTGCCTTTACTGAGGTTTGATATTCCCATTTAAATATCCCGCCTCTTGTCGGATAATCCTCATTAAAAGTTGCATAGACTTGTTCAAGGTTGTGTCTTACCTCGATACCAATCGGAAGGTTTTCAATTTTCTTAGGTAGTTTAGTTTCATTTTGACTTGTTGCTAAGTAACAGGTGACAACCATTGTTATGACTGAGACTACCAGATACACTTTATTCATTAAGCTATGTTTGAGTTATTTGTATTCGGTATAAGGGCTTTTATGAAACACAGAATAATGCCTTGTGTTTGCTGAAAGGTTGTGAGTGAGTTTACTTTCTCTTAAAAGTTACGACCGCTTTTTTGATTTCTTCAATGCTTTTTTCTGTTTCGTCATTTGTTGTTCCGAAAAGTATGTAATAGAGCTTATCGCTAAAGAGGATTACTTGATAGATATTCTCTATATCACCTGTCTTCTTATTTTTTCCTTTAGCGTATATCTCAAAGCCAGAAATTCCGTCAATTGAAATTTCATTTGTGTATTCAATATTTTCGATATCAATAGGTGTTTGTTTTAGTCTGTTGATTACAAATAGTTTTTTATCTTCTTGATTAACTGGTGAAAATGACTTTGCTACAATTAAGCTTGTTTTATCCTTTGTGGAAGTTGGGACATTTCCATCAGTAGTAAAAATCAATGAATTTGACATACTTTTAGCAAACTTCAGTTTTGTTTCAGAAACGTCTATTGAATAATCAAGAGTCTCAAATGGGTTGATTAGCTTTTCAGAATCATAATAAACAGTCAATATTGATTTTTTAATCTCTTCTCCAATCTTTTTCAAGTTTTCAGGAAATACTCCGTTTATGAAAATGGTCTCATTTTCCGAACCAAAAATAAAAATGTATTTAGTGTAAATGTTACCGTAAGCATTCTGAGTGCCAGTAATAAAAATGGCAGGAAGCCCGTTGATTGTTACATCTTCTATTTTACTAACCTCTACTCCTTGACTAAGCATATTTTCTTTAGTCATCCCCTTTGAAGTTTCTGAATAAGGGCCTGGGATATCAAGTATCATTATGCTTGAACCGCTTCCAGCTTGTTGAAGTCCTAAGAAATTAGGTGCATTTTCAAATCCTAAGGGTGGGATTAAACTAATTTTTGTTCCATTTATATTCTTATGTTCAACCGTTAGTTTATTATCAATCTTAGTTTGTCCGAAAATGATTGAATAGGTAAAGATTAAAATGGTTGTGAAAACAGCTTTTTTCATACAAATAGTTTTAGCACTTATTTTTAGTTATTTAATGGCTGAAAGTTGTTTAAAAACTCACTAATAACCAATAAATATTAAATGATGTAATGACTCAATTGAATGATTCGTTTGTCATGTGCTTCTATCTGTATTAGCCCTTCTTCCCACTCACCAAACCTTTAGTAAACTTGGTGAAATCTTTAAAACCTTCTTTGGTGAAGATAGATTTGACTACTTCCCAGCGGTTGGTAGGTTTGGTCAACTCAGATTTTGGTGCTTTGGTTTCTGTTTTGGGCAGTGGATTGGTCTTGGTTGGGTCGTAGCCGACTAGGCTGTTTGAGCGATCGAAACTTTGTTTTGCTTTGTCTTTATAGCCCAGTTTTTCTTCCACCAAACCTTTGTTGTTTAAAGCAATAGCATCTTCTGGATCTAATTCCACTGCCTTTTCATAATCGGCTATGGCGCCTTCTAAGTCACCCGTTCTGTCTTTAAAAAAGGCACGGCTAGCGTAACGATAAGGATTGGTAGGCTCAAGTTGGAGTGCTTTCTCAAAGTGAAATAAGGCCAATTCATTTTTGTCATTGAGGTGGAGGGCAACGGCATAATCGCCAATAAAAGAAGCATGGGTAGGGAAGAGTACGGTCAGTTTTTCGAAGTCCGCTAAAGCTGCTTCCAGTTGGCCAATTCTAGAAAGTGCCCTGGCGCGGTTATGTAAACCTGTGGTATGGTTCGGTTCTTTTTCCAGCGCTTTATTAAAGCATTTTACGCCTTCTTCAAACTTTGCATTCTCGCAGTGTTTAACCCCTTCTTCAATCCACTTTTCAACCATACCGCTCGTTTTGTGCAAATATAATCAGTCAACCGAAGCATTCCCCAAATTGATTCCATTGTTCACTAGTTTTTCCTTTTTCAGCCTACTTTTCATACTCTTTCTTAGAGATGATTGGAATATTTAGTTTTATGGCCGGTGGTTGAAGTTTATTTCTAAAACCAACCAGCAGATACTTGCTTTTGTATATGCTAAAACGGAATGCGAATTGTATATTCGTGACAAATTGATTCCATGAGTTTGCATCCTGATCAGGTCTTACAATCATTAAAATCCGGTGACTTCAAACCAGTCTATTTTTTGCAGGGCGAAGAGCCTTTTTACATCGATCAAATCTTAGATTATATCGAGGACAACTGTCTTCAAGAAGCCGAGAAGGGCTTTAACCAAACCATTCTTTACGGTAAGGATGTGAGTATGGCCGAGGTGTTGACTCACGCCCGTAGGTTTCCGATGATGGCCGAAAGGCAGGTGGTTATTGTAAAGGAGGCCAAGGATATTCAGGACTTGAATAAAGAAGATGGCCAGAAGTTATTAATTCAATATTTAGAAAAACCTGTGCCCAGTACGGTATTGGTTTTTGGGCATAAACATAAGAAAGTAGACGGCAGACGGCCTTTGGCTAAAGCCTTGAAAGATAAATCGGTGTTGGTAACCACTACACCGTTAAGAGATTACGAGTTGCCTGCTTGGATTGATAAGTATGTGAAGTCGCAGGGCTACAGCATCAATCAAAATTCGGTACAAATGCTGGCGGAATACATTGGAACGAACCTAGAAAGGCTTTCTAATGAAATTAGCAAAGTGATTGTGAACCTTGGAGAAGGGAAAGCCATTAATGAAGACCTGATTCAGAAGTACGTTGGGATTAGTAAAGAATACAACGTTTTTGAATTGCAAAAGGCCATTTCGCAGCGCGATATATTAAAGGCCAATAAGATGGTGAATTACTTTGCCGCCAATTCAAAAGCCAACCCTATTATTCCAATGGTGGCGGCTTTGTATTCTTATTACGCCAAACTGCTGATTCTTCACGGAAGTAAAGATCAGTCGGATAAAGGCTTGGCGGCTGCTATGGGCACAAATCCTTTTTTTATAAAGGAGTATAAGCTTGCTGCTCGAAACTACCCAGTAGGTAAGGTAATGCAGAATGTAAGTATTCTTCGCGAAGCAGATTTAAGGAGCAAAGGAGTAGGAGCCGGCAGTATGTCGGATGGAGATATTTTTAAGGAATTGGTGTATCGGTTGATGCATTAATAAATAGGTTGAATAAATTATTCTTGGTGGTAATTGTTCAACAGCAATATTCATAAGAGATTAGAGTTTAGATAAGGAGTGAACAAACAGAGATAAATGAAGCACAAAATTCTTTTGATCGCCACACTGTTTTGTCTTCACGGGTCATTAAACGCACAAAATACACTACATCCATCTAACCCGAATATTTATTTTTCTTCGGGACTGGAGCTTTTGGAGATGGAAAAGTATAGCGCAGCCCGTGATCAGTTTGAGCGATACTTGGCCCAAGGCGATGACGAAATTAAAAAGGCAGATGCCGAATACTATATGGCATTTTGTGCCCTCAACCTCGACAATGGCGATGGGGCACAATTAATATCACAATTTGTAAGAAACCGACCCAACCACCCTAAGGCGGCAAAAGCCTATTATAATTTAGGTGTGGTGAGTTTTAAAAATGGTGATTTTACTACTGCCGAAAGATATTTTAAACTGGTAAATCCTTCCGCCCTAAACGGGGAAGAAAGGGTTGAAACCAATTTTAAAATTGCCTATTCGCTGTATGCTTTAAGGCGATACGAGGAATCTGTTCCTTATTTCGATAAAGCCAAAGGGAGCAAAGGGCCCTATTATGCAGATGCCAATTACTATGCTGGCTACTTGGCTTATGCTTATCAAGATTACGACAAAGCTTTAGTAGACTTGAAAAATGCAGGCACTACTGAAAAGTATAAGAATAGAGTGCCAATTATGGTAGCTAGTGCTTATTATCAGCAGAAACGTTATGGTGAATTGGTGCAATACGCTTCTCAATTCAAAACAGCAATAGCAGAGAACAGAAAGCTGGATTATTTGTATCAGATCTACCAAATGACCGCTGAGTCTTATTACAATCAAGGTCAGTATAAAGAGAGTTTGGAATATTATGATTTGTACAGCCAGTTGGCGCAGCAAAACGTAACACAAGAGACTTTGTACCGAATGGGTTTTGCTTATTATAGCACGGGTCAGGCTGAAGAATCCATTGAGCAGTTTAAGAAAGTAGCGCTGAATAGTGATACACTTGCTCAAAACGCTTCTTATTATTTAGGAAGACTTTATGTAGAGCAGGAAAACTTCCTTTTTGCCATTGCTGCTTTCGATAAGGCTGCCAGCTTAGGTTTCAATAAAGAAATTCAAGAAGAAGCTGCTTTCAATTCGGCCAAGGTTAATTTCCAAGCCAGTAAATACTCTCAGTCCATTATTGCTTTGGATAAGTTTATGAGAGACTATCCGACCAGTGATTACATTCCTGAAGCAAACAATTTATTGAGCGAAGCCTTTTTGAATACGAATGATTATTCGAGGGCGATTACGTTTATTGAAAGAATTGAAAACAAGTCTGACCGATTAAAAGAAGCCTATCAAAAGGTGACCTTCTTTAAAGGAACCGAGTTTTACAATGCCAGAAAGTATGACAACGCAGTGCAGTTGTTCGATAAGTCGCTGCAATACCCAATTGATAAGGATTTGGCCACTGCCACATACTTTTGGAAAGGAGAGGCATTTGCCACCGCTCGAAATTATCCACAAGCAATTGCTTCTTATAAGAAAGTGATTACGTCAGGAAGTAGAAATTCAGAATATTTAGTGAAAGCCAATTATGGTTTGGGCTATGCTTACTATAACGGCAAATCATATACGGATGCAAGGATTTACTTTAAGCGATATGTAGATGCGCTTGAAAATGCCCGTGACAAACAAAACTATAATGATGCCCTTATAAGGCTTGCTGACTGCTATTATGTCGAAAAGGAGTATAGCGCAGCCATTAATTATTACGACAGGGCTATTGGAACAAGCAACCCAAATATCGATTATGCTTACTTCCAGAAAGGAGTAGTATATGATTTTGAAGGAAAGCCATCAGAGGCCATTGCTAGCTTAGATGTGGTAATCAATCGTTTTGCAGACTCACGTTATTACGATGATGCCATTTATAAAAAAGCGCAAATTCAGTTAGAAGACCGTCAGTTCAGAAACTCGATTCAGGGCTTTAATCGAATCATTGACAGATTAAGCCAAAGCCCATTTATTCCCTATGCTTATGAAAGCCGTGCTTTGGCCTACTTCAATTTAGAAGACTATGATCAGGCAGAGCGTGATTACAAAACCATTTTAGATAATTATATCACCAGCTCGGTTTCTAATTCGGCATTGCTTGGTTTGCAGAATACTTTAAAGCTTCAGAATAAAACCATTCAGTTCGATCAGTATTTGGCACGTTATAAGAGTGCTCATCCTGAGAATCAGGCTTTGGAAAATATTGAATTTGAATCGGCCAAAAACTTATTCTTTGGACAAGAATACAGTGCTGCCATTGGTGCTTTAGAAGATTATAGAAAGAATTATCCTAATAGTGGTTTGGTACATGAGGCTAAGTATTATCAGGCAGAAAGCTACTATCGTTTGAGCGACACCGAAAAAGCTTTGGAGATGTTCTATGAAATTAATCGCGACAGCAAAATCACTGGAATGGATCGTGTATACGAACGTATTGGTGAACTGCAATTGAAAGCAGGTGACTTTAAAGAAGCAACTAATTTCTACGGTCAATTAGAAAAAGTAGCCAAAAGTAAAAGGCAAGAAAACGATGCATGGTTAGGCCTGTTGGAAGCCCATTACCGATTGAGTGAATACACTCAAATGCGAGTTTACGCTAAGAATATCATTACCAAAGGGTCTGTTACTCAAGAAGCTACTGATAAAGCACAACTTTACTTAGGTAAAGCAGCTTATGCTGAAGGCAATTTTAATGAGGCTATCGATCAATTCTTGACTACCCTAAATACAGCAAAAAATCAGTATGGAGCTGAAGCACAGTTTATGGTTGGTCAGATTTTCTATCAACAAAAACAGTATCAGCAGTCATTGAATACACTTTTTGAAATGAATGAAAACTTCTCGGCCTATGACGAATGGTTGGGTAAAGCTTTCTTACTAATTGCTGATAACTACATTGCTCTAAATGAGATTTTCCAAGCAAAAGCTACGGTGAATTCAATTATTCAATATTCCCAATTAGATAATATAAAAGAAGATGCGAGAGCCAAACTGAAACAGATAGAGAAGTTGGAGGCAGAGGCGCCATCGCAAGAAGAAGTAAATGCAGACACAACAAGAAAAGGAGGGAACTAAGATGAAAAACTTCAGATATATCGTAACTCTTGTTTTTGGACTGTTGGCTTTTACTGCTTATAGCCAAGAAGAAGGTCAGTTGGAAGAGTCAGAAATTGTAATTCGAAAGGATAGAAAGATTACACTTCCGCCTGCCACTAGAAATTTTGAAAAAATTCCGCAGTTACCAGTGCAAAAAGCGCAGTCGCAACAAACCTATACTTTCCATGAATATGTATTGAGTTTAACACCAATTCAGCCCAATTTCAGAGCGGTTAATTTGACCATTAACCAAAAAGAAAAGGCCATTACAGGCAACTACTTTAAATTAGGTTATGGTAACTATGGAACACTGTTGGGTGAGGCTTATTTAGGTTCTACCCGAAACCCAAACTATCTCTATAATTTATATATAAGACATCGCTCTTCAGCTAAAGGTCCGGTATTCGATAAAAACTCAGGTGATGCTAAAACCGATGTGGTATTAGGAGGGAAGTTTTTTAATGGCACAAATACTATTTCTGGCGACATTCAATATGGAGAAAGAAAAGTCCATTTCTATGGCTATAATCCAGCATTAGATTTAACACCAGATTTAGTAGAGCGTAAGTTCAACAGTTTTACAGCTAGGGCTGGCGTAGAGAAAACAGCATTGGATGAAGTAACAACTTATCATTTTAAGACAGATTGGAATTTCTTTAGAGATAACTTCGAAGCAAAAGAAAGTCGATTCAATTTTGACTTAGGATTAGGTTATAAATTTTCAGAAGAGCTTCGTTTCAAAGTGGGTGGCCAGGTTACATTTTCTAGCAAGGAAGACACCGAGAAAATCGGCAGAAATTTCTACAATGCTAAGCCGCGTTTAGAATACGCAACTAGAAGCTTTAAAATAAACGTAGGAGCCAACCTTGCCGGAGATAATGATGACTTGACTCAAATTACTACTGTGGCAAAAGATGGTTTTAAAGTATACCCTTATGCTAGGTTAGATATCAACCCAACGAGTAGTATTAATATTTACGGAGGTTATCAAGGTGATTTGGAGTATAATTCCTTCCAGTCTTTTTCTGGAGAAAACGCCTTTTTGCAAAAAGATTTCATTTTACTCAATACAGATAAAGAGAGCGATATTTTCGCAGGAATTAACCTGGACCTGACCAATGGTGTTAGGTTGAATGCTGGCCTTTCAATGGCCTCTATTCAGCGCATGCCATTCTTTACCAACAGTATAACAGATTCTACTAGGTTTGAGGTTTTGTATGACAACGATGCAGTAGATCGCACCAATGTTTATGGAGAAGTAGTTTTCGAAAAATCAGAAAGTGTAAGAAGCGGTCTTCGATTCGATTACTTTGATTACACCCTAAGTGCTTTAGCAGATCCATACCATAAGCCACAGTACCAAGCGGTATTTAATAATATCTTTTATCCAATATCAGGGCTAAAGGTAACTGCTGACCTATATTATATGGGAGGTTTGGTTGGCTTGAATAGAGAAAGCAGCACAAGAGTAGAGATGGATGATATTATTGATATGAACTTGGGTGGTGATTACGATTTGAATAATAAGATTTCTGTGTTTCTACAATTCAAAAATGTTTTTGGAAAAGAATATGAGCGATACCTAAATTACCCATCCAGAGGCATTCAAGTGTTGGGGGGGATTACAGTATCCTTCTAATTTTGTAGATTCGCGTTAGCCAGACCTTTAATATGGTGGCTATATTTTGTTAATTTGAACGAATATCAACCAATAACTATTTCTTATGGCTGCTAAAAAGAAGAACAGTTCTTCGGACAACAATAAAAAAGGAGGCAAAACACCAGCGAATTCTGGTAGAAAGAGAGCCCCTAAAAAGGAAGAACCTAAGGTATCAGATGATGACTTTGGTTTAGATGATATTGATGATTTAAGTACTACAGAAGATGGTACTGAAGAACTAGAACTGGCAGACGATAGTACTGTAGAAACTGAAACACCAGTTGAGCCACCTGTTGAAGAAGTGCCTCCAGTAGAAGAAGAAAAAGAAGAACCAGTTCCTGTAGTTGTAGCCCCAGTTGTAGTAGAAGAAAAAAAACCAGTTACTGAAAAAAAGGTAGTTATGGTAGAAAAGAAAGAAGAAGAAAAAAAGGGCGGTGGTATCTGGATCGTGCTCATAGTATTATTGATTGTGGCTGCTGCGATATATTACTTTGGGTTCTACCAGAAAGAAGAACCTAAACCAATACCTGTTGAAAAGCCTAAAACTGAACAGCCAAAAGTGGAGCCACAACCTGAGCCAGAGCCAGTAAAAGTTGAGACACCAAAAGCTGAATTAATTACAATTTCTGCACGTCAAGGGCGTTATTTTGCCGTAGTCGGTAGCTTCTTTGATGGCGACTTAGCAGAAGATAAAGGAAACGAATTGGTTGCTTCTGGAATTACAGCACACATTTTAAAACCTATTGGAGATGTAAGTTTCCATAGGGTAGGAATAATGATTCCAAATGTAAGCTCTATAAAAGATGCGGAAGCTGAATTGGCATCCTACAGAGAAAAATACGGAAACGAAGTCTGGGCACTTAAATATTAAAATGACATTTATTCAAGAACTCGCAGCATCTGATTCATTGAACGTTTCAGGTAGCGAAGGAGGAGCTTTATTTTGGTTCGATTTATTGTTGAAAGGTGGAATCTGGTTGATCCCCTTGGTAGCACTTTGGATTACAGCGATTTATATATTTTTTGAACGATACAGAAACATCAATAGGGCTTCTAAAACTCCTTTTGAGTTTATGGACAAAATCAAAAATTTGGTTTTAGCTGGTGATATTAATGGAGCAAAATTGCTTTGTTCTCAAACTGAATCACCTATAGCCAAAATGATTGAGAAGGGAATCCATAGAATTGGAAGCCCACTAAAAACCATTGAAGCTTCTATCGAAAATGTAGGTAAAATCGAAGTATATAAGCTTGAGAAGAACTTATCCATGTTGGCAACTATAGCAGGAGCCGCACCAATGGTAGGATTCTTAGGTACGGTAACAGGAATGATTCAAGCCTTTATTGCTATTGCGCAAGAAGAGGGTTCGGTGAGTCCTAAGCTTTTGTCTACAGGTATTTACGAGGCCATGATTACAACGGCCTTAGGTTTAGTTGTAGGAATTATTGCTTACCTAGGTTATAACTACTTGGTTTCTAGGGTTCAAAAGGCTATTCATTATATGGAGTATACTTCTGTAGACTTTATTGACTTACTTCAAGAACCTCAATAATGGATATTAAATCGAAACTTAAAGTAGACGCCAACTTCAGTATGTCTTCAATGACAGACATTGTGTTCTTGTTGTTGATCTTCTTTATGTTGACAGCTTCCTTTATTACTCCTTCCGGACTGCCGGTAAATTTACCTTCTGCAGCTGCTTCAAATATCGTTATGCAGAAGAATAGCGTTACGATAACAGAAGATTTACGCTACTATGTAAATGATAAGGAGGTGACTCTTTCAAACTTGGAACAAGAATTGCGTAAAGTAATAAGCGGACCAGACGGTTCGGTTACCTTACATGTTGACAAAAGTGTAGCTTCTGAATACCTAATTAAAATTGCGGGTATAGCTTCTACGTTAAAACAAAAGGTAACGGTAGTTACAAAACCTGAGTAAGAATGTCAGATCAAGAAAAGAAAGATAAGAAGTTCAGTATGATCATGTCCGTATTGGTGCATGGTACTATACTGACATTTCTTTTGTTTCTAGTCGCTTGGCGTCAGCCCGACCCACCAATTCCAGAATATGGTATCGAATTAAACTTTGGCTTCGAAGAAGCTGGCTCTGGAGATATTGAAAGAGAAAATAAAGCCGAAATTGAAGAAACTGAAAATGACACTCCGCCTGAATCTGAACAAGAAACGGAGGAAGTGATAGAAGATCCGGTGGAAGAAACCCCAGTGGTAGAAGAAGTAAAAGAGGTGGTTCAGCCTAAACAAGAGGTGGTGAAGGAAGTAGCCAAGGAAGCACCCAAAGAAGAAGTAAAAGCCGAAGTTGTTCAACAAAAGGAGAGCGAAGTTAAGGCGGAAGAAAAGAAAGTAGAAGAGGTTGTTGAGAAGAAGGAAGAGGTAAAACCACCAGTTGAGGTGAAAAAAGAGGTAACTAAGCCTGTTGAAGAAAAAAAGGAAGAAGTAAAGCCTAAACCAAAACCAGTAGTAGACCAACGTGCTATTATGGGGGGCGGTAAGAAAGCCGAATCAGATAGCAAGGAAGCCGCTTCTAACAATCAAGGTAAAGAAGTAGATAAAAGAGGCAATATGGGCGACCCTAAAGGGAAGACAACCGCCAATGGTACAAAACCTGGTGGGGCTGATTTAGGGGTTAGCTTGAGTCTTGATGGCTGGAAATGGGAGAGACCACCTGCAGAAAAAGACGATTCCCAAATAGAAGGAGTGATTAAGTTTAGAATCGAAGTAGACGATCGAGGAACAGTGATTAACGTAACTAAAATTCCTGGTACCACGATTAGCGATAACACCATTATAGAATTCTATAAAAAGCAAGTAGAAAAGCTGGCTTTTATTCAAACAGACCCTTCCAAAATGGCCGCTAATGTTTCTAAAGGTGAAATCACCTTTGTTATCAAAACGAATTAATCAGTCATAGCTTGAAGCTCAACAGAAAATTTGCATTAATGAAGAGGAAATGATTTGTCATTTCCTCTTCATTGTTTATGACCACATTAGGTCGCCTAATCTACCGTTAGTCTACAAAAAGACTATACTTCTTGTACGGTTACACGGATTGAACTAATATAGTAGCTTAACTAAAAAATTACTGACTTGGGTTTTATAGAAGAAGCTGTAACAGACTTTAGTGGCTGGATTTGGGGAGTTCCCCTTTTGATATTGGTAATGGGTGGAGGATTAATTTTTATGCTCTACTCTCGATTTTTACCCTTTAAATACTTAGGGCATGCCATTAATGTTTTAAGAGGTAAATACGATACTCATGAAGAAGAAGGACAAATAACCCATTATGAAGCACTTTCCACGGCAATTGCGGCCACAGTGGGGATGGGTAATATTAGCGGAGTAGCAGTTGCCATTACTATGGGAGGCCCTGGTGCTATTTTTTGGATGTGGGTTTCAGCTTTCTTTGGTATGGCTACTAAATTTTTCACTTGTACGCTTTCCGTGATGTATCGAGGGAAAGACAGCGATGGTGAAGTTAGGGGCGGACCCATGTATGTAATTACAGAGGGGTTAGGAAAGAAATGGAAGCCGCTGGCTGTGTTCTTTTGTGTGTTTACTCTAATTGGAGCGCTGCCTATTTTTCAAGCAAATCAGCTAACAGCAGCAATGAATGCTGTTTTAGGCCCAGCAATCGGGTATGACACCACAGCTTCCTTTAGCTTGTTTGGAGCACCTGTGGGTATAGCATCATTTATTACAGGGCTTATCTTAATGATTTTAGTTTCCATGGTTGTTTTTGGAGGAATCAAAAGAATCAGTAGCGTTGCTGCTAGAATGGTACCTTCAATGGTTGTGCTGTATTTTGTATTAGTAGTCTATATTTTGCTTCAAAATCTAGGTGGAATTCCTGATATTTTTGCTTCTATTTTCGAAGAAGCTTTTTCTGGTAATGCTATGCTTGGAGGTGGTATTGGTGCTGTAATTATTATTGGAGCTAAACGAGCTGCTTTCTCAAATGAGGCGGGTATTGGTACAGCACCTATGGTACATGGTGATACTAAGACAGAAGAACCCGTACGTGAAGGTTTGGTGGCCATGCTTGGACCAGCTATCGACACACTTTTGGTATGTACGCTTACAGCCTTGGTAATTTTAGGTACTGGAGTTCATAATGAGTTTATTGGCGCTGCTGATACTGGTTTGTTGGGAGTGACATTAACATTAAAGGCTTTTAATGCTGCTATACCTGGCGTTGGCGGTTATTTACTTGGACTTTGTATTTTGGTTTTTGCGGTGTCAAGCTTGCTCTCTTATTCATACTATGGAGTAAAAAGTGTTTCGTACTTATTCGGAGCTAAAAAAGGAGAGTATTATAACTACGTATACATCGGTACCATTATTCTTGGGGCGGTGGCTTCTTTAGGCTTTGTAGTGAGTTTGATCGATGGAAGCTTTGCTTTGATGGCAATTCCTACCATGGTTTCGGCACTTATTCTAGCACCTAAAGTAATGAAGGCTACTAAAGTATATCTGGCTCGATACAAAGCAGGAGAGTTTAAGAAGAAATAAAAATATTGAAAGAAATAATAGAAAGTCGGTTTGGTTTCCAAATCGACTTTTTTGTTTTGAAGAGGGGTTATTTCATTAGCTCTTTAGCGCTTTCTAAAGAACTTTCAGAAAATTGCTTACCACCAATCATTTGAGCCAATTCAGTCAAGCGTTCGTCATGATTTAACTTTCTAATGTTACTTGCTGTTACATCTTGTGCATTGTCTTTGTAAACATAGTAATGTGACTTTCCGCGAGCAGCAATTTGTGGCAAATGCGTAATGGTAATTACTTGATGGTTTTGAGCCATCTTATTCATCATTTCAGCCATTTGAATAGATATTTCACCTGAAATACCCGAGTCAATTTCATCAAATACAATTGTTGGCAGTGCTGTTTTATCTGCCAGAATGTACTTTACAGCAAACATTAACCTTGAAAATTCACCACCAGAAGCTACTTGTTTCAAAGGTTGTGGAGCAATGCCTTTATTGGCAGAAAACAATAAATTGATTTTATCTACTCCAGATTCGGAAGGCGACTGTTTCTCATGCATAATAGCCAATTTAGCATGTGGCATTCCGAGGTCATCGAGCAACTCACCAATTTGCTTTTCAAAGCTGGTAAATACTGTGGTTCTGGATTGACTTAAAGTATCTCCCGAAGACTTTACTAATTCAAAGGCTTGATTCGCTTCTTTTTCAGCAGCTTCAATCGCGTCATCTAGGTTTCCAACCCTAAGTACTTTATCTCCCAACTCTTCATAAATAGAAAGGAGGGAATCAATATCTGGTACTTGATGCTTTTGCTGTAGTTTATAAATCAGACTTAGTCTTTCTTGTACTTCTTCCGCTCTTCGAGGCTCGTATTCTACTTGCTCTTCTTCGCTTTCTAGTTCAGCAATAATATCTTTTAACTCAATCCAACTACTGTTTAGTCGCTCAAAAAGTGCGTCATACTCCTTTGAGAATTTGTTGATCTGCCCCAAAGCTGTTTTTGCACCTTGAATCAATTGATTGGCATTGAACTCCGACTGGTCTAGAGCACTTAATGCTTCATTCAATTTGAGCTTAATTTCTTCAGCGTTTTCAAGCTTATTTAGTTCAGCTTCTAGCACTTCTTGCTCGTCTGCTTGCAGTTGAGCTTTATCCAATTCATCAAATAGAAATTGATGATAATCAGCTTCTTTTCTTAATTCTGCAGACTCTGTTCTAAGCTGCTCCAGTATTTCATGCTTTTCGCGATAGTCAGAAAAGGCTTCACTATACTTTTGTAACAAACTATTGTTTTGGGCGAAAGCATCTATTAGACCCAATTGATAGCTATTCGCGCTCAAAAGCAGGTTGTCATGCTGAGAATGGATGTCCATTAACTTTCTTCCCAATAACTTTAAAAAGTCAAGGTTGGTTAATCCATCGTTTACAAATGCTCTTGATTTACCACTGGTGCTAATTTCTCTCCTAATGACACATTCTGAATCGTAATCCATGTCATGTTCTTCAAAAAGTAATTTGAGCTGGTAGGCAGAGATATCAAAAGTGCCTTCAATTACACACTTTTTATCTTGGTCCAATAACGATTTCGTATCTGCCCGATTACCTAGTAGCAAACCAAGCGCTCCTAAAATAATAGATTTTCCAGCGCCAGTTTCACCTGTGATAATATTCAGCTGGGCATCGGGGTTGATTTCCAGTTGTTGAATAAGCGCGTAATTTTCTATACTCAGGCGTTGAAGCATATCACAAATGTATCAATTACATGGTGTTGTGACAATACTAGTTTTGAACGATTTTCTGGTATTTACTTCTGCGTGTGGGATCAAGTTTTAACAACTCATTGTATACCTCTTTTCGGGTATTCATTAGACCTTCTGAAAAAACACTAGTGATCTCTTCGTTTTTAGTGTCTAAAAAGGCGGTAATCAATATTGCGTTGGGGAGTATCTCGTTAACAGCTTGAATGTTCTTAATGACTTGTGTAATGGTTTCTCTGCAAGCTTTGGGATCGTCCTTAAACTTGTCTAAACCATTGATATGATAATCATAAAGGCCTTTTCTCACAGCTTCATACTGTGTATTAATGGCTAAATTTTCAACCAACCAATAGCGATTTCTTCGGCTCTGAAATTGCCCCCAACCAGCACCTCCGCTGTTTTGGGCATTATTCACTACGTTTAAAGCAGACCTAAAATATGGTGTTCCACCTAAAGGGCTAAAAGAATCGTAATCTAAACCAATTGCAATGTAAGCGTAGAAGCCTAAAAGTGAGGTGATATTGTTAAGGAATCTATTTTCACTAAAATCCATATTTTGCCCTTGGCTAAACTGAAACTCCCAATCGCGATCGGCAAAATTTAAAAGTAGCGTTTCATATGAAGCACCATAAACTGGTCTAATGATTTGAATTTGTGCATTGGCCTTGAATTGACCAATAGAGGGCTGATCTTGAATGTTGAGAATTAGATTGCCTTTTATTTTTTCGTTGGGCTGAAAGTTGTCACTTGTCCAAACGCGGTCGTTAAAAAAACGCTGCATAGCCGTTTCCATTTCTGAAAAAATTGCCCTTTCGGTGGTTTGTACATTCGAAGCGTTGACACTCACTGTAAAGTCTAGCTCTTGAGCGACCATTTGGAGCGGGAGCGTGGCCAAGAATAGGCCTAAGAAACTAAACTTCCAATTTTTGAACAATGGCATTGATGATGTCTTTGGCAACTTCCCTTTTTGACTTTAACTCAAAATGCTGAATATTATTTTGATTGTCAATGATCGTAATTTTATTCGTGTCGTGACCAAAACCTGCACCTTTATCGTTGAGGGAGTTAAGTACAATGAGGTCGAAATTCTTACTTTTTATTTTTTGCTGGGCATGTTCTAGTTCTGCTTCAGTTTCTAATGCAAAACCAACATTTAACTGGTTACTCTTTTTAATAGCACCAAGCGATTTGGCTATATCGGTGGTTTTTACCAATTCAATAGTCATTGCATCGCCTTTCTTCTTTATTTTTTGATTGGCTACGGTTTTTGGGGCATAATCTGCCACTGCAGCCGCCATAATGTTGATGTCGGAGAATTGGTTTGCTTTAGAGCAGGCTTCATACATCTCGTTCCCCGATTTAACCCGAATAAGTTTAATGTTTGAGTGTTCAACAGATAGATGTGTTGGTCCTGAGATTAAAGTAACCTCTGCTCCTTGATTTGCAGCAGCTTCTGCAAGGGCGAAGCCCATTTTACCAGTAGAATGATTACCAATAAAGCGAACAGGGTCAATAGCCTCGTAAGTTGGGCCTGCTGTAATCATTACTTTTTTATCGCTAAGGGCTGATTTGCTCGCAAAGAAGTCTGAAAGATAAGCTACTAGATTTTCTGGCTCGGCCATTCGCCCTTGACCAATAAGGCCGCTGGCTAACTCTCCGTGTTCAGCCTCAATCAAATGATTTCCAAAGCCAATAAGCTTTTGAATATTTGCTAAAACCGAAGGATGCTGATACATATCTAAGTCCATTGCCGGGGCAAAAAAGACTGGGCATCTAGCAGAAAGGTAGGTAGCTAAAAGCAGGTTATCACAAAGCCCATTAGCCATTTTGCTAATAGTATTGGCACTGGCTGGAGCCATTATGATGGCATCTGCCCAAAGGCCTAAATCAACGTGATTGTTCCATTCACCTGTTTTGTCTTTTTTGAAATCAATTAAAACAGGATTTTTTGAAAGGGTAGATAATGTTAGAGGTGTTATGAAATCACAAGCTGAATTGGTCATTATAACCTTTACTTCAGCTTCTTCTTTCACCAGTAACCTAACGAAAATAGCAGCCTTGTAAGCTGCTATACTTCCGGTTACTCCCAGAATAATTTTCTTACCCTTTAATAACATAGGGGATTATTTTGCTTCGTTAGCTGCTTCAGCTTCTTTCATTCTCCAATAGATCTCTCCATTTGCGAATTCTTCCATAGCCATTGCTGTTGGCTTCGGCATTCTCTCGTAGAACTTAGAAATTTCGATTTGCTCTCTGTTTTCAAAAATCTCTTCAAGATTATCTACAGTAGAAGCAAACTCTGAAAGTTTTCCGTTTAGTTCTTCTTTCATATCACTCGCAATTTGTTTTGCTCTTTTAGAGATCACTGCGATTGATTCGTAAAGGTTACCAGTTGGCTCAGCGATTTTGTCTGTGTCTCTAGTAATGATTGATGGGCTAGCTGCCATAATTATTGCGTTTTATTAAGTTCTTTTAATTCTTTAATCGATCGGTCGTACCAATCTGTTACTTTGCTCATGTATTGGCTTTCAGGGTATCTTTCTGAAAACTCTTTATAGAAAGCTATAGTTTTATTAAGCCTTTCTTTTTTCTTTGACTGAATACTATTGTCGGCTAGTTTAAATTCTGTTTCAACAGCCAAGTAAAGTAGTTCTTCATTGTATTTTGAATCGGGGTAATCATGTTTAAAGGCCTCGATTGTAACGATAGCGGCTTCTAAATAGTTTTTGTATGATAATCCAGTAGTAAGTTTGTGGTACAGTTTAGCTTTTAAATATGCTTTGGTTTCAAACCTTACTTGCAACTCATCAATAATCTTGTTGGCATCATCATAATACTTTGAAGCTGGCCATCTGTTAAGGAAAGTTTGCATAGCTACAACGGCCTCTTCAGAACTAGTTTGATCTAAGTTTGCATCTGGTGCATCCTTGTAGAGAGAATATGCCGCCATGTATTCCGATTCTTCAGCATATTGGCTTCTTCCGTAAGTTTGGTAGAAACTTTTGAATCGAAATGAGGCTAGCTGATAAAGTCTTTGGTAGTATAAGCTATAAGCCCAATAGAACTGAACTTTTTCTGCTTCAATATTTCCTCGGTAGTAAGGAGATATCTTTTCAAAAAGTATTTGCGCCTTGCCATATTTACCTTGTTCGTAAAAAGCAATGGCCCCTTTATATAGTTCTTCGTAGTCATCACTTTTCTCAAGCTTGGACAAACTGTTGGCGCAACTTGATAGTGAAATGATTACTGCGAAAAGGGTTAGAAATACCGTTTTTTTCATAAGCCTGCAAAGTTATTAGTTAAGTCCGATAATTCCAATCTTATTGAACTCTCTTACTGTAGCAAATAAAACGAGTTTTTTGGCTTGTATTGAGCGATTAACCTTTTTTAACGCTGCTTAATTTTCTCTATTTCCATCTGCTTTGGATTTCTAGTGATGCCTTCTAGCGTGGGTTTTTGATCTAAGAGCCATTTAAATCCTTTGAGTCTCCGGTCGGGTTGAACGATTTGAGGGCCAGGAATTAGCCTTCCATCTACTTCGCGATAGGTTCTTAATTCCGTTACAACGTTCTGTTCAAAGTAAAGCGCCATGTTGCTACAGCTTAATTTGTTCATGGTTACCGCTCCATTTTTATCAAAGGCAAAATAGATACTTTCACCATTTCCAAACACATCAGTTTTACTAATTAAGCCTTCATCAAAGTCTACCACCATATTTCTACCCTTCACTTGATTAAAGTTTGCGGCAGAATCTTGTGATATAACAAATGAACTTTGGTTCAGAAACATTTTTGAGATTCGATTATTGGCCAACTGTATTTTGATGGAGTCGGCTGAAATTTGACTATCTGCATTCCAAATTAACGGAGACTGATACATGTAGATCGTAGAGTCCATCATGTTATAGGAAAGCGAATCGGCTGCGCCCTGAAAATCCGATTTATACAACTGAACATTATGAAATGCGCTGAGGTATTTCTTTCCAATTTCCTCGTTTTGAACCGATTTAAGCGTATCGCCTTTAATAAATAGGCTGTCGCCTTTCATGATTTTGCGTATATAAGCATTGTCATAGACGATTGCTGTATTTTCGATTTTATTGTACCGTACATGATCTCCAAAAGCGGTGAGAGAATCTGAGAACGACTCCATTTTTACGTTCATGTCGCCTTGGTAATATTTTATGCTGTCATCGGCAATGAGTTTGTCTCCGTAAATGCGATACTCCTCAGTTTTGATCCAACCAAAGTAAACTTCGCTATACTTTTCTTGAGATTTATAAAGAAAGCCAACATTGGTAGAAAGTGAATCTCCATCTGCAGAAACAGCTAAAGTTCGTCCTTTGGTAATGGCTACTTTTTCTACGGTGGTATATTCTAGGGAATCTGTGTCTAGCACAAAATCTGGGTTGGTGAGGTTAACGGAATCTAGGAACAACGCTGATTTCGTTTTTGAGTAGTAATAACCACGCGCACTTTTAAGCACATTGGTACTATCCACTAGCTTACCGCCATTGTAATAATATCCTGTTTGTGTGTTTCGGTCGTAATCTAGAAAATCGGTATAGAGGTTTGTGCTATCGTCCCTTAAGATTACGTTCTTACGCATTTTGGCTATACCGTTGCTACCTGTGTATTCCATATAATCTCCAGAAAGGTCTAAAGAGTCCTCTGTGTCAATAATTCTCACATTACCGTAAGCAACAGCTCTGTTCGTTCTTGAGTATAAGTAGGCCGAATCGCAATAAATCACGGTACTGCCTTGCACCAATCTTACTGAGCTAATTAGCCTCTGAAGTGGCTCTCCGTTCTGGGTTCCAGAATGTAGGTATACAGCAGTATCGACTCGCACCCTCTTTTGGGCTGAAACCCAAGTGGTAGTAATTAGTAATAAAAATAAAAATAAGGGTCTGATCATGTTTTCGAAAGTGCAAAATTATCGATTTATGCTAATTTTGATTCATGTTGAATAGGTTTTTGAGTTTTATCAAAAAGCATGCCCTCAATTCGGAGGGAAATAAGTGGCTGTTGGCGGTGAGTGGTGGCATGGATTCCATGGTGCTTTTAAACCTTTGTCATCAGGCTGGATTTAATATTTCGGTAGCACATTGCAATTTTAATTTGAGGGGAGAAGAGTCTGATGCAGATGCTCAATTTGTGAAAGATACTTGTTCCAAGCTCAAAATACCTTATTTCGAAAAACACTTCGGTACTAAAGAATATGCGTCAGAACATAGGATTTCTACCCAAATGGCTGCACGTGATTTACGTTATGCTTGGTTCAACGAACTTTTAAGTGAACAAAATTTAGATCAATTGGCCGTGGCACATCACGCCCAAGATAATTTAGAAACGGTATTACTTAACTTAGCTAGAGGAACATCAATTTCTGGTTTAAGAGGCATGTTGCCGAAATCTGGAAACATTGTTCGTCCACTTTTAAGTTTTGAAAGATCAGAAATCAAAAACTTCGCGAAGCAAGAGAATATTGAATGGAGAGAGGATAGCTCTAATGCTTCGGATAACTATAAGAGAAATTACTTAAGACATCAAGTTATCCCTGCTTTTACTGAATTGAATGCTGGGTTCTATTCAACCTTTCAAAATACTTTGGAAAAAAACTTAGAGGTTGAGCGGGTTTTTCAGGAGAAGGTAAATGCATTAAAGCCTTATATTGAGGAAGTTGAGAATGGCTACCGATTTTCTAAAGATCAAATCGTTCAAAGTGGCATAGGTGCTCTTCAGCTTTCTGAACTGTTAAAGCCTTTTGGTTTGAACTATGAGCAAAGCAAGGAGCTTTTAGTTGCGCTAGAAGGAATTTCAGGAAAAATTTTTGTAAGTATTTCGCATCAGTTTCTGGTAGATCGTGAGTATGTTTTTATTTCTGAACATCAAACAAAAGAGTTTGATCCATTTCTAATTGAGGAAGGGCAGGAGCAATTCACACTTTCTGAACAAAACTATAGAATAGAACGGCTGAATAGCAATAGTGAGATTGATAGAAACTCTTCAAATGCTTTTTTAGACTTTGATAAGCTGACTTTCCCTTTAAGAATTAGAGCTTGGGAAGAAGGAGATTGTTTTTTTCCATTGGGCATGAAGGGTAAAAAAAAGTTGAGCGACTTTATGATTGACCAGAAAATTCCTCTAAACTTAAAAGACCAGATAAGAGTATTAACTTCTGATGAAAATATTGTTTGGGTGATTGGTTATAGAATTGATGATCGATATAAGACCAACGATTTAACTAAAGAAATTTTACGCATTAGCCGAAATTAGATAATGTATAACCCATTTAAGAAAACCTATAGTCAGTCCGAAAAGGAACAAATTAACTTCTTGAAGGGGGTTGGCCCCTTTAGAAAACTGACGGATGATCAGCTTTTTGCTTTTGTACCTTATTTGTATATCAGAAAATACAGGAAGGACGAGGCGGTTTTCTTTGCTAAAGACCCTAGCCAGGCAGTATATATTGTTAACCATGGATTGGTTTCTCTTAGCCTAGAACGAAATGGTTCTTTTGAAGAGTTAGACCAAGCTGGAAAAAAAGAGTGTTTTGGCGATAATGCCTTTGTTTTAGATAACCATCGGTTATATAGCGCCATTGTAATAAGTGAGGATGCTGAACTCTTTGTGTTACCACAGGGTAATATCATGGATATTTTTGAGTCCTATCCTGAAATTAAAGCCTCAGTTTTGGAATGCTTAATGGAACGCTATAACCATTATACTGAAAGCTTGTTTAAGGCTTATAAAGAGTCCTTCGGATTTTTCGAACTAAAACAAGCCTATTCCGATCATCACAATTCGGAAAGAAACCGTAGCCTCTAAGTTTCATTTAGCCGTTTCGCTTGTTATCTTTGCTCATCGAAATTATTTAAATCAAATCCAGTATACCCTATGAAAGTTACAGTAGTCGGTGCCGGAAATGTAGGCGCAACCTGCGCAGACGTTTTGGCCTACAGAGAAATTGCAAACGAAGTGGTGCTTTTGGACATTAAAGAAGGTGTTGCAGAAGGAAAAGCATTAGATATTTGGCAAAAAGCTCCTATCAATCTTTATGACACAAGAACAGTTGGTTCTACCAACGATTATGCTAAAACAGCAGATTCTGATGTTGTAGTTATTACTTCGGGTTTACCAAGAAAACCGGGTATGACCAGGGATGATTTAATTCAAACCAACGCTGGTATTGTAAAAAGCGTAACTGAAAATGTAGTAAAACATTCTCCTAACGCAATTATCATTATTGTTTCAAATCCTTTGGACGTAATGACTTACCAAGCGCACATTACTTCTAAATTTCCAAGAACTAGAGTAATGGGTATGGCTGGTATTTTAGATACCGCAAGATATAGAGCGTTTTTAGCTGAGGCTTTAAATGTTTCTCCAAAAGACATCCAAGCAGTATTGATGGGTGGTCATGGCGACACTATGGTGCCACTTCCACGCTACACTACTGTTGGTGGTATTCCTGTAACGGAGTTGATCGGTAAGGAAGAGCTAGACGCAATCATCGAAAGAACTAAAACTGGTGGTGGCGAATTGGTAAAACTAATGGGTACTTCAGCTTGGTATGCGCCAGGTTCGGCAGCTGCTCAAATGGTTGAGGCTATTGCAAGAGATCAAAGAAGAGTATTCCCGGTTTGCGTTAAGCTAGAAGGTGAGTACGGAATTAAAGATTGCTATTTAGGAGTGCCTGTAATTTTGGGTAAAAATGGTATCGAAAAAGTAATTGAACTTGATTTGAACGCTGAAGAGATGGAGCTATTGAAAGTTTCAGAAGGTCACGTAAAAGAAGTAATGAACGTATTGGATAACTTAGCGTAACCAATACCGATTTCAGATGAAACAAAAATCCCGATTCGTAAGAGTCGGGATTTTTTTGTTGGCAACGCAGCCGTTCTTGTATTACTACTTAGAATCTAAATGCTATAGAAAGCAAAGCTGATCCATTTGATAAACCATAATTGTAGCCTGAATTATCAGTTTTTACTTCATTACCATTGTTGACATTGGTTTCCTTTTCTTTTGTTGTTCCTAGGGAATAATTAAAGGCAGGTAAGAGTTCTGCACCTATGACAAGGTTTTCATTGATCATATAATTTAAGCCTATTACCATATTTACCCCTGGCTCAAATGCAGTTCGGTTGATTGATCTATAATAGTTGGTTGATGTGGTCTCAACCTCTAGTTTTGAGTGTCTGTAGCCCAAAGAAACATCAGCTCCATATCTTAGTTCAAGTTTGTCAACTAACTTCTCTCTGTATTCTTTGCCCACCTTAATAGTAACGCTTGCATTTGTTTGCTTGTTTACTGTGGAACTGGTGCTATTGTCTGTATTACCTCCTGATATGGCTAATGTATTAAACCTCCAAAGCGATTGTTCTGTTCCGGTTCTGTAGGTTAACCCGAAACCATTTAGGTTATAGAATGTCAGTCCTGCTTCTTGTTGTTTAGCAGGCTCTTGTGCCATTAAACAATAGCACATAGAAAGCGATAAAAGTACAAGTAATGATTTCCTCATTTTAATTAATTTTAGATGAATAAATAGGATATTTTAAAAATGATTGTTTACTGAGATAAACAATCTTCACGCCATAAATCTCTTAATTAAGAGAGTGAAGTGATTTTTTGTAAAAAAGTTATTCACTTAAGGTGTAAATCACTGAGAGATAATTGATTGGTGCAATGAGTTTGATTCAATTTTCCCAGTACTAGAAAAGGGGTTAGTAAATTATACCGTAGTTATAATATGAAGGGGGGCTTAGGTGTCTCCATTTTTCTTGGCAGCCAATCGCATTTCATCGCTATTCCATTGGGTGCTATCGTCTATAATTCCTCGCTTTAAGTCTTCTTCTAATTGCTCTTCTTGTTTTTTTATTTCTTCCCTTACTTTAAAAATATACTCTTTCGTGTCTTTCGGTCTTTCAGTTAGTTTTCGGAGCATTTCTTCATCATACTGAATAAATTTTTGCGATTGACGATGTACTGTATATTTTCTGTGTCCCATACTTGTTAATACATCTGCAGCCATTTTTACAGAAGTATCGAGAGATTCTCGGTATACATCATGAATACCGAGGTCTAGAAGTTCATAGGCATCGTTACGATTCTTAGCCCTAAACATTAGCTTTAAATGAGGGTATTTTTTAATCAACACTTTGGCAAAGGGAACAGCGATGTCGGGATTGTCAATAGAGCAAACTAGTATTTTGGCCTCTTCAACGCCTGCTGATTCCAAAATGTCCAATCTTGTAGCATCACCATAATAAACTTCAAAACCCATCTTTCTCAGTAAATCAACACGATTGGAGTCTTGATCTAGAATTGTAGCTTCAACACCAGAAGCCCTAAGAAAGCGCCCAATGGTGCTGCCGAAATGACCAAAACCTACAAGAATCACTTTGTGCGTTTTAGCAATGTGATCGACTGGTCGTTTTTCAGCCTGTTTAGTACCTACATTGGGTAGAACAATGCGCTCGTTTATAATACCTAAAATAGGAGCTAAGGTCATACTTAAAGCAGTTACTACCAACATCATGTCCAATTGCTCTGCGTTTAGAATCTTTAGATCAAAAGCAAAAGAGAGTAACACAAAGGCAAATTCTCCTACTTGTGCCAAACCAACAGTAAGTAATAATTTTTGGTCAAGCTTAATTTTAAAAATGGAAGCTACTATAAAAAGAACAATACCTTTGAGCAGAATTGTACCTAGAAGAAGCCCCGTAATTGTTAATGGATAAGTACTTAAGACAATAAAATTAATAGATGCTCCCACGGCCATAAAGAACAACCCCAGCAATAGGCCTTTGAAAGGCTCTAATGTACTTTCTAATTCGTGTTTAAATTCACTTGTGGCCAAAACCACTCCTGCTAAAAAGGCACCTAAAGCAGGGCTAAGCCCAACCAATTCCATTAAAAAGGAAATGGTTACAACAATTAACAGAGAGGAAGCTGTTAACAACTCTCTTACCCTAGTTTTAGCTACCCATCGTAGCATGGGCACAATAACATACCGACCTAAGATTACGACTAATACCACAGAAGCAATAACAGCGAGAGCTTGTAATCCAATAGGCAGACTATCTAGGAATGAGCTATGATCTTCACTTACAACTTGTTGGGTTGTAGGAGTTTCATCGGCTTTTGCTAGCAATGGAATTACTGCTAACATAACAATGACTATGATGTCTTGAAAAAGTAAGATGGAAAAAGAAGAAGCACCATAAGTGGTGTTCATTAGTCCTTTTTCTTTTAGGGTTTGAAGCGTTATGGCGGTAGATGACAAAGCTATGGCCATGGAAATAGTAAGGGATACTTGCCATTCTAACCCAAGAAGAGTTAAGATAAAGTAGGATAGAAGCATGGTGAGTATTACCTGAGCGCCTCCCATTCCTAGAATGGTTTTACGCATCTCCCAGAAGTTTTTGGGCTCTATTTCTAGGCCAATCAAAAAGAGCATCATCACCACACCAAACTCAGCAAAGTGCATAATATCCTCGCCTTCTTGCCCAATAAAACCTAAAACGTATGGGCCAACAATTATACCTGCGAGTAAATAACCAAGCACAGAGCTCAGTCCTAATTTTTTGGCAATGGGCACGCAGATTACAGCACCAGCTAAAAGAACAATTGCGTTAAAAAGGATGCTGCCACTCATTTTTTTGGAGTTTGATTGATGAGTTGGGTGTCATTCAAGAATTCGCAATGCTTGGTAATATCAAACGTTTTTCCTTGTTGTAAAGCATCAATAAGTCGGTCATATTGGTGCGTGTGAAGCTCTAAATCCTCAGTTGTTATTTTATGTGTTCCCATCACGGCAAAAGGAGGTAAATACTCCATGCCACACAGACGGGCTGTTTGCTCAAAAGGTCTTAAAAATTCATTTACCGAATAGTGGTTGTTTCCACTCGTACAATATACTTCTCTGGCACCTCCAGTAGTAATCACATTTAGACATTTCTTGTTCTCTAATGCATTTCCTTGAGGGCCATAAGCCCAGTTAAACTCTAAAACTACATCTATCCACTGTTTCATAAGCGGGGGACAGTTGTACCAATAAAAGGGGTGATGCCAAATAATTACATCATGCTTTGTAAGAAGCTCTTTTTCTCGCTGTAGATCAATATTGAAATCAGGGTATAGCTCATAGAGGTCATGAAAAGTAACACCTTCGCGGTTCTGTATTTTGCTCACAAGTGCCTTATTGGTCTTTGAGTGTTCGAACTTTGGATGTGCGAAAAGGACTAAAATACTTTGCATGCTTGTAATTTAGATGAGAAAGAACTGGAGCGGGGCGATAGTTCCCACCACTTTAAATTTCTGTTTAATTATATCGCTTGTGATATCAAAATAGAAGTGTTGCACTGTGCTGTCTTAATCTTCTATTGCCTCATAAATTAGCTTATACATGTTGTTCCAAAAAGCATTGTCATTGAAAGGTACGATTTGCGTCATACCCACGAACACCATTTCTTCTTTAGGGTCAATAAAGAATTTGGTGTTGAAGTATCCACTCCATTCGTAAGTGCCTGCTGATTTTGGACTTCTCTTGTTTTCGCTATCCAAATACACCGTAAAGCCCAAACCAAAGGATTGGCCAGCATTATTGTCTTTATAATCAGTAATCACATTGGGCATTTGATCACTCGACATTTCTTTCAGGGCTTCTGCCCCTAAAATATCCCCACCGCCTAGTGCCAGTGTATTAATGAACTTAGCGTAATCTAATGCGGTAGATGTAAGGCCTCCGCCTCCTACAAAAATATTTCTAGGCCCTTCCATTGGATAACTGGCTTGAGTAGCCATTCCCATTTCATCTAAAGTGATCAGTTGCCCTTGCGCTTTGGTATATACAGGTACCAAACGATCGAACTTTTCTTTGGGTAAGTAGAAATAGGTGTCTGTCATTCCAGCCTTGTCGAAAATGTGCTGCTTGAAATACTCGTCCAAAGGCTGATTTGATACCACTTCAATCACCCTGCCTAAAACATCCATGCTGAGGCCGTAAGAAAACTTTGCTCCGGGTTGATGTGCTAAAGGTACTTTGGCCAGTTTGTCAATCCACTCTTCGGTGGACCAAGTAGGGTGCGAGAAACCTACGTTCATATTGTATTTTTCGTAAACTGCCATCAGTTTTCCAGGGTTAAAGCTTCCGTAAACAATACCCGAAGTGTGGGTTAGGAGGTTGCGGATGGTCACGGGTTTTTCTACAGGTACTGTTGTAAAACTTGAGTCGGAAGGCTCGAACGTATCAAGTACTACTTGATCTTTAAATGAAGGGATGTATTGATGCACAGGGTCATCCAAACCTATTTTTCCTTGCTCGTAAAGCTGCATAATACTTACGGAGGTAATGGCCTTGGTCATTGAAGCAATTCTGTAAATATCATCGTTTTGGTAAGCTTTTTCTTTTTTAGAAGTTCTGTAGCCAAAGCTTTTATTATAAACTACTTGACCATTTTTTGCTAATAAGAAGGTTCCTCCTGGAAGCTTTTCATCATCAATGGCTTTCATGATAAGTTTATCAATTTCAGCAAGTCTTTCAGGCGAAACACCAACAGCTTCTGGATTGGGCTGAATTTTTAGAGTTGTGTTTTTCGAGCACGAATAGATGGAAATACAAAGGAGGAGAAGTAAGGCTAGTTTTTTCATTGGGTTGAATTTGAGGAGAATATAAGGACAATGCGCCAAAAGATGTCTACCTCTTATAAGTTTATAGGAAGGGTAAAGCCGTCAAGCCCTAGCAATATTCAATATGTAAAGCTTGCTAGTCACCAAATGAGATTCCAACACCTTTGGCGGCATGCACCAAATAGGAGAGTGGATCTACATTGTTGTAGGCTTCGGTAGCAGCTTCTAATGATACTGAACTGATCTCATTGTTTTTGAAGGTGACCATTTTTCCGAAGTCGTCCGCCAAAGCCATTTCCATTGCTTTAACCCCATACTGTGTAGCTAAAACCCTGTCAAAAGCATTTGGTGTACCTCCGCGCTGTAGATGCCCCAAAACCATCTCTCGAATATCTGCTTTGCAACCTGAATCTTTCAGTTGTTGAGTAAGTTGAAAAGCTACTCCTCCTAAGCGCAAGTTTTGGTAGCCTGCCTCATCACTTTTTCTGGCCGTAATGCTTCCATCTTTTGGTTTTGCACCTTCGGCAATTACAATGTTTACGAAGCCGCGGCCATTCTTGTATCTCGACTCAATTCTTTCTTTTACGGCTTCGATGTCGTAAGGGATTTCAGGAATAAGGCAGATTTCGGCCCCACCAGCTATGGCTGAATGAAGCGCGATCCAACCAGCTGAACGTCCCATTACTTCTAAAATAATAACCCTGTGATGGCTTTCTGCAGTAGAAACTAATTTGTCTACCGCATCGGTGGCTTCTTGCACAGCTGTTTGAAAACCAAAAGTGTAATCGGTAGCAGAAAGGTCGTTGTCTATGGTTTTCGGAACACCCACAACAGGCATTCCTTTATCGAATAGGGCTTTACTGATACGTTGCGAACCATCTCCTCCAATACTGATTACACAATCGAAGCCCATGTCTTTGATCATTCTCACCATTTCGTCTGAACGATCTATGGTTTCAACTTCTCCATTTTCTTTAGTTTTTGTGAAATTGAAAGGGTCTGATTTAGTAGTAGTGCCCAGAATTGTACCGCCTTTTACATGAATGCCAGCTACGGTTTTATTGGTAAGCCTAATGATTTCTTGTGGAGAACGGAGTACGCCATTATAAGCTTCAATACTGCCATATACTTCTACATCACCCTCGCGATCGGCTCTTTTTACAATGGCCCTGATTACTGCGTTTAAGCCAGGGCAATCGCCACCTCCGGTAAGTACAAGTATCTTTTTCATGCTATTTCTTTATGAATCATTTCAAGATGAGAGAACCCTCCAAAAGTTGTTATCTAAAGTTATGCTAATTCATCTCGATTTAGATGTTTGTTTAAACTTAACTTTTGGAGGGTTTCCTTATGCCTATTTGAGTGCTAAAGTTATAAACAAAAAAACTCCTGAAGTTGATTTCAGGAGTTTTGAATTTTGGAGGTTAAAAAGGAATTAGTCCTTTTTCGCCATTCTTAAACGAGTACTCTCGTCTAACCATATTTTTCTCATTCTTATCGACTGAGGAGTAACTTCTAAGTATTCATCTTTTTGAATGTATTCCATAGCTTCTTCTAAAGAGAATCTACGCGGAGGAACAATTTTAGAGTTATCATCAGAGCCTGATGCACGCATGTTGGTCAGTTTCTTTCCTTTCTGGATGTTCACAACCAAATCATTTTCACGGCTGTGCTCGCCAATTACTTGACCCGTATAAAGTTCTTCACCCGGAGCCACGAAGAATACACCTCTGTCCTGAAGTTTATCAATTGAATAAGCAGTTCCAGGGCCATTTTCCATAGAGATCAATGATCCTACTGCACGTCCTTTGATTTCGCCTTTCATTGGCTGATACTCTTTAAACCTATGGTTCATTACGGCTTCACCTGCCGTGGCAGTAAGCACGTTATTTCTTAAACCAATCAATCCCCTTGAAGGAATCTCGAACTCTAAGTGTTGTTGGTCGCCTTTTGGCTCCATAATCTTAAGCTCACCTTTTCTTTGAGTAGCCAATTCAATTACTTTACCTGCAACGTTATCTGGTACATCTACTACCAATGTTTCGATTGGTTCGCATTTCTTACCGTCAATTTCTTTATAAATTACCTGTGGCTGACCTACCATAAGCTCGTAACCTTCTCTACGCATGGTTTCGATCAATACAGAAAGGTGAAGAATACCACGGCCAAATACCAAGAACTTATCTTCAGAATCGGTGTCTTGAATCTTGAGCGCAAGGTTCTTTTCAATTTCTTTATAAAGTCTTTCTCTTAAGTGTCTTGAGGTTACAAATTTACCTTCGCTACCAAAGCCAGGAGAGTTATTGATGGTGAACAACATGTTCATTGTTGGCTCATCAATCTTAAGTCTTTTTAGTGGCTGTGGGTTATCAAAATCGGTAAGTGTATCACCAATCTCAAAACCTTCAAGTCCTACAATAGCACAAAGATCGCCCGCTTTTACTTCAGTAACTTTGGCACGACCTAAGCCTTCAAAAACTTGTAATTCTTTAATTCTAACCCTTTTAACAGTGCCATCAGCCTTAGTCAAGCCCATTGCTTTTCCTTCTTCAATTTTGCCTTGGTAAACTCTACCAATTGCAATTCTTCCTACGAAAGAAGAGTAATCAAGAGAAGTTACTTGGAACTGAGGAATACCCTCTGGTGAAGGTGCTTCAGGAATTACTTCCAATATTTTATCTAAAAGAGGGAAGATGTTATCAGTTGGCTTCTGCCAGTCAGTACTCATCCAACCTTGTTTAGAAGAACCATAAATGGTATGGAAATCCAATTGTTCTTCTGTAGCGTCAAGGTTGAACATTAGGTCGAAAACCTGCTCGTGAACCTCATCTGGTCTACAGTTTTCTTTGTCAACTTTGTTCACCACTACGATTGGTGTAAGGCCAAGCTCAAGTGCTTTACCCAATACAAATCTAGTTTGAGGCATTGCACCTTCGAAAGCATCAACAAGCAATAGAACACCATCGGCCATTCTAAGTACGCGTTCTACTTCACCACCAAAATCTGCGTGACCAGGAGTGTCAATAATGTTAATCTTAACTCCTTTATAAACAACTGATACGTTTTTTGAAAGAATGGTAATACCTCTTTCGCGCTCTAAGTCGTTGTTATCCAGTATTAAGTCACCCGTTTCTTGATTCTCTCTGAAAATCTGAGAAGCGTGGATGATTTTATCTACCAAGGTTGTCTTACCGTGGTCAACGTGTGCGATAATCGCGATGTTTCTTATGCTTTGCATGACAGCTTAAAATTGAAGGCGCAAAGGTAAGGATTCCGATTTAATAATTGTGATTTCTTTATTAAATGAATATTAGCATGTTGACTCACTGCTTATTAAGGCCAATAGCGCAATTTTGTGAGTAAGGGCTATCTTAAAAAGAATGAAATTTCTATAGAGAATTGATTTTTCTTTGTCGGTTTTAGGTTGATAAAAATACCCAAGTGTGGAGTAATACCGCCAATTATCAATTGGCTTAAATGCTGTATTTCAGCAAATTGAAGCTTTTTAACCATGGCAGGGTTTTAGGTATAGCCAAAACATGAAACTCTCTCTCTCAAAAACTGCTTACGCCCTGATTATTGTTGTACTGGGTGTGTTGATTCTAAAGCAAGGTGGATTTTTATTTATTCCGCTCGCATTTGCCTTTATTGGAGTCTCCTTTTATCTAAGGCCAGTGCAATGGCTAGAATCAAAAGGTTTAAATTCCTTTTGGTCCATATTTCTGCCTCTACTTACAGGTAGCATCATCATTGCGTTTGTGGGATATTTTATGGCTTCTCAAATCATTCAAGTAGCAAAATCAATGGACTCTGATGTAAATATTGAAAATGCTTCGGGTAAGATTGCCGAATTTTTCAATGATAAAATCCCAGCAGGAATGATGTCTGTGGATGAAGAGGAAGTATCTGAAAATTTGAAAAGTATGCTTGGAGATGTAGGGATGCCTTTAATAGGAGGTACATTTAAAACCACAGGATTACTTATAAGCAATGGTATTCTGGCTTTGGTCTTTACTTTTTTACTTCTACTCTACAGAAAAGGAATAGCAGATGTAGTGACCCATTTAGGACATAGAACAAATGCAAAGGAACAGAGTAAACTTTTGTTACGCCTAGCTAAAACAGGCCAACAATACATGTCGGGTTTAGGTTTGTTGATCGTAATTCTGACTACTTTATATACAATAGCTTTTTACAGTTTCGGACTGAAATATTCACTTGTGTTTGCTTTTGTGGCCGCTACTTTGGCCATAATTCCATACATAGGAACAACTATTGGTGCTTCATTACCAGTGATTTATGCTTATCTAACTTATGATAATCACTTTATAGCATTAGGCCTTATTGGCTGCATAGTACTTATTCAAACTTTGGAAGGTAACTTTCTCACGCCAAAAATTGTGGGTGGAAGCATGAAGTTAAACCCAATGGCTTCATTAATGGCCTTAGTGGTGGGTAATTATGTTTGGGGTTTGGCTGGTATGATTTTGTTTTTACCGCTGGCCGCAATGGCACGTATTGTAGTCAACGAAATAGAACCACTGAAGCCTTTGGCAGAATTATCTGGTGATGAAATTACTAATACCGAATAATCTATTTCTTTCGTTTCACACCACTAATCGCAGGCTCATTCCATGGGTCATCGGGCCAAACGTGTTTAGGGTAACGCCTTTTCAGCTCCTTCTTTACTTCAAAATAGGCATCAGCCCAAAAGCTCTTTAAATCGGAAGTGATTTGAACAGGTTTAAAACCAGGAGAAAGCAGATGTAGCAAAATGGATTGTTTACCGTCATTTACTTTTGGAGTTTCGGCCAAACCAAATACTTCCTGAATACGAACAGCCAATACAGGCGGTTCGGCATTGTCGCGGTACATTAGCTTGATTTTAGAACCGCTGGGAACGTTGATATGTGTTGGAGCCTGTTTGTCTAACTGTTGCTGTTGCTCAAAAGTAAGGCTATGTTGCAATACTTCTTTTAAGTTAATTTTCTTTAAATCTTCAGGTCGTTTTACATTGGTTAAATAGGGGCTGAGCCATTCGGCATTGGTTTGTAGAAGGCTAGAAGTGCTTACCTCTGGCCATTGGTCTTGCGGATTCCATTTTCTTAAACTAAGAATCCTGTTTTGCCATTGTTGAACATCTTCATTAAAATCAAGAAGTTTCTCACCTTCTTTTTTCAAAGCATCGGAAATGGCCGCAACCAAATGACTTTCGTCTGGAGCGGGCAGAGGCTTACTTTGTAATACAATGCTTCCAATGCGTAAATCCTTGGTAGCAATTAGGCCACCCTCATCAGTGTCCCAAGTAATAACTTCTTTTTCCTTTACCAAAGGGGCTAAATCACGAGGATTCAATGGAGAAGCCATAAAGATTTTTCCCATTCCTTCTCTGGCGTCAATATGGCAAATGGCCAGCCAAGGTTCATCTGCCAAGTCTTCTCTATGGCCTGCCATGGCATAGCGTCCATTAGAAAGTTGGAATTGGGCATTGTTTCCGGGGCGTGCAAAAGCAATCCTTTCAGGGTAGGCCCTCGTCAGCAAAACACCAGTTTCAAATGGGTCGATGCCATTATTGTCGGGCTCAATATTAAAAAGGCTTCGGTATTGACTAGCAATTTTCTCAATACGTCCCATTTTGCGGTTGTCTCGGTTTTCTCTTCTGTGGGTTCTGAGGGCTTCAATTCTAGTATTGATATCAATACCCGCCTCTCTGCCAAGTGGGTCGCGTTCTTCAAGTAAGGCCGCAATGTCTGTAGCCAATTCTAGTTGATCATCTTCTTCAGCCATAAGCAACATATGAGCGATTCTTGGATGGCAGGGTAATCGGAGCATGCTTTTTCCATGCTCGGTGATTCTACCGTTTTCCAGAGCTTCTAACTGATGGAGTAAATCAGTGGCTTGAGATAAAGGGCCCTTTGGAGGAGGAGTGAGCCAAGTCATTTGCTGCACATCTGTAATGCCCCACTGCGACATGTCGAGTACCAATGAAGCTAAGTCTGCTTCAAGTATTTCTGGCGTAATATGCTCAGTTAATCGCTGTTGGGTTACCGTGGACCACATACGATAACAAACTCCTGGGCTTAATCGGCCAGCCCTTCCTGCCCGTTGATCAGCCGAATCTCTTGAAATACGAACAGTTTCTAATCGAGATAAGCCAGAATTGGGATCGAATTTAGAGGTGCGACCAAAACCACTGTCTACCACTACCTTAATGCCCTCAATGGTCAAACTGGTTTCTGCAATAGAGGTAGCCAAAACTACTTTTCTCTTCCCGTCTCTATCAGGAAGAATGGCTGCGGCTTGTTGCCTTTGGGGCAACGAACCGTAGAGCATATGGATAGAAAAACCTCTTAGCTCTTTTCTTAATATTTCGTTGGCGGTGTGGATTTCCCGTTGGCCGGGCAAGAAAACCAAAATGTCACCTTCATTGCTTTTAGACGCTTTAATCACAGTTCTTGCACAGAGTTCGGCCATTAAAAACTCGTCAATGTCGTTTTCATAGCGCACATCAACAGGATATTGCTTGCCTTTGCTTATTACTGCGGGTGCCTTCAACAGCGAAGTCAGTTGTGGCATATTCAGTGTGGCCGACATGACCATGATTCTTAAATCGGTACGTAATACCTGCTGAGCCTCACGACATAATGCTAAAGCTACATCGGCATGAATGCTGCGTTCGTGAAATTCATCAAAAATAACCAAGCCTACATTTTCAAGCGCATTGTCGCTTTGGATCATTCTTGTTAGAATTCCTTCGGTAAGCACTTCTATTTTGGTTTTTTCAGAGGTTCTGTTTTCAAACCTAATCCTAAACCCAACTGTTTGTCCTACTGGTTCACCTAAAAAATAAGAGAGACGCTCGGCAATGGTTCTGGCAGCCAACCTTCTTGGCTCCAACATCAAAATTTTCTTTCCCTCTAGCCAAGGTTCGTTTAACAAAGCAAGGGGTAAAAGGGTGCTTTTTCCTGCTCCAGGAGGCGCGTTTACAATAAGTGTGTTTGCGTTAGAAAGGTGTTGACGTACATCGTCAATAATTTCGGTAACTGGAAGCTGGATAGAATATGGGTCGAAAGACAAAGTCTGCTGAGTTATGAGGTATAAGTGAACGTAAAATTAAGATGCTTTTATTAAGGTTAAAATGGTTTGGGGTAAAAGCTTTGAATGACATCAGCGGTTGCAATGATTGAAGAAAATTATTCTAAATTCACACCATAAACAAATTGATGATTATACCATGAAAAAGCCCATTTTATCGCTTCTCACATTTTTTGCAGCTTCCTCGTTAAGCATTACGAGTTGCCAAACCCCACCAGAAGTTAATCAAGAAGATGTAACCAGAATTATTACCACTTTGGCCTCTGATGAGATGGAAGGCCGAATGATTTTTACTCCGGGAATTGAAAAAGCCTCGCAATTTATTCAAGAGGAATTTAAGAAGGCTGGGTTAGAATACTTGGAAGGAATGGATAGCTATAATCAGCAGTTTAATATTTATTCGATTACTCCAGGGAATGCGATTATATCGGTAGACGGAAAGGTTGTTGAACCTCAAAACTTTCTCACTATGTCAAGTGCTGAAAGCCTAGAATGGCCAGAGCTTGAAGGGGTTACTGTGCATACAGTGGCCGCTAGTGATAATTTTCAGTCAAAGTATGGTGAAATCAGCCGAATGTCGGGTAAAAATTTAGTGCTGGTTGATCCTGCTCACAAAGACTTTTTTGGTAGAATAAAGAACTTTACGCTAAGAGCAAATAGGGCAACAGAAGTGAATAATAATGATGCTACTGTAATGGTTTTGACGAATAATACGGCTATCAAAAGCCTTAATGTTAAAATTGAAAACACGGTTAAAGCCCAAAGTCTTTCTAATGTAACTGGTAAGATTACAGGTAATAGAGAGAATGAAATTGTTTTATTTGGTGCGCATTATGATCACCTAGGCATTAGAGAGGGAATGGAAGGGGATAACCTTTTCAATGGTGCTAATGACGATGCTTCTGGAACTACAGCGGTAATCACTTTAGCGAAATATTTTGCCGCATTGGGCAAGAAACCCGAAAGAACAATTGTTTTTGTTGCTTTTACTGCCGAAGAAAGTGGTGGGTACGGTTCAAAACATTTCTCTGAGCAATTGAATCCAGATGAAATTGTAGCCATGTTCAATATTGAAATGATTGGCAAAGGGGCGAAGGAAGGGCCGAACACTGCATGGATTACAGGTTTTGAAAAGTCTAGCTTTGGTAAATTATTGCAAGAGGCGGTTGAAGGAACGGAATACACTTTCTACCCAGACCCTTACCCAACTCAGAATTTATTCTACAGATCTGACAATGCTACATTGGCTAGGTTGGGAGTTCCCGCTCATTCGATTAGTACTACACAAATCGATATTGATCAAGATTACCACAAAGCTTCTGATGAAGTAAGTACTTTGGATATGGCACACATGACGAATACCATTAAGGCCATTGCTAAAGCCGCAGAAGGAATGATTTCTGGTGAACAAACACCAACAAGAGTTGACCCAAGTGGATTAAGATAAGCTGGATATAAATCTATAAAAGAGGCTCATCTGCAATTTGCGGATGAGCCTCTTTTATTATAATGACACTTTTACAAACTTAAACGCTCTTCTTGCTCAGCCACCTACCTGTAAAAACGAATAAGGCAGACATAACAACGAATACTAAAACTAAAGCCGCTGAATTAATTAAAACCTGAGATAAACCTAGAGCAGATACGTCTATAAAAGGGTAGGGGTAAAATTGAGAAATACTCCCTCTAAAGAGTATGAATATCAAATAGACAAGCGGAAAAACAAGCCATTTAGGAATCTGCTTGTAACTGATTTTTGATTTGTTTTCATATAAATACCAAAAGCAGATTACCAATAAAGGGTTTACTGAATGTAGCAGTTCATCTACCAACATGCTTAAGCCTTGAGGCTCCCATATTTGACGTAGTAAAATTCGATAAACCAAACCCACAATGGTAATGTAAACTGTAATGGCGGTTAAAAAGCCAGAGTTTTTAGGTCGAGTGCTTCTGGTTACTGAAATCGCCTGACCAGTAAAGTAAATGGCCACCAAGGAGTTGGTAAGGATAGTGAAGAAACTAAAGAACCGAATTGTAGTTTCTGGAATTCCAGTAACCCTGTTTTCTAACATTATGTAATACTGCGCGACTACAGCGAACCAAACGATAAGAGCAAAAATTACAGATAAGGTTCTTTTCATTTTAAGACTGTTCACAAGGTTAATGAATCAAAGATATCTTCTAGTAATTACCTAAATTCTTTTGGAACAATAAGCATCTAACAAACTATAAGGCCTCTTTTTTTGAAAATTAAGCCGAGTAAAATTGGTTTAGTTTCCTCTTTGACTTTTACTCCATTCCCAATTTTACGGCAATTGCCTTATTGAAGCAGCTTGGGCGAGCAAGTAAGTTTGTAGAGTACATAAACCGTTCAATCATGCATTTTGAAAAGAAAGTCCTAGTGCTCATAATTGCCATTTTCGCAGTTTTTGCTTGCGACCCCAAGGAAGATACAGACCCAACTGTTAAGGCAGCACAAAACGTCACATTCAAGAAAATTATGGAGCTTTCTCCCTTTGCTGCTGCTGAAAACATCAGTGTGAGCCCTAATGAGAAGTATATGATTCTCTCATACCGAGAGAACACCACGGTAAAGAATTATTACTCCAAAGATGGAGGGGAATCAGTTCAAGAGCTATTTATCTATGGAAATAACAAAGACAAGCCGATTCAAACCAATATTAGTAACAATGGCCTATTTGTAACTTCCGATGGCGGAGTTTATGACCTCAACAATATTAGGTCAGGTTCTGCGGCCGTGCATTATGCCACTGGAGTAACGGATTCTGGAAAACTAATCTACATTCAGAATGATGGTGCCAATGGCAAAACTTTCTTTATCGACAATAATGGCACTTATGAAAGTACAGGGGTTCGACTAACCATGGACCAGAATTTCTACCTAGGTACTTCGGGTGAGAAAATGGGCTTTTTCGATAGTTATAATAGAGTGATAGGTGAGTTTGATGTAACTACAAAAACCTTCACCCAAACTACTTTAACCAACCTCAATTACTCACAAGTGTATGGCAATGGGCTCAGTAGAAACAAGGTGAAAACTGCTTATAGCTACGGTCACTTCGCTTATGCAAAAGAGGGCGGAGTAATCATTATTACCCCAAGCCAAGAAATTCGGTACTATAATTACCCAGCCGATTATCAGATTTGGCAAAATACGGAAGGCGGTATGAAGCTATTTGGCGACCATGCTTATGTAAATATTTTCGATAGATGGGGTGCGAAAAAAGTATATGTGGCTTCTGGCTCGACTATAGAACCTGCTGATCATGACTTTGCCGTTTGTCGAGTAGGCGATAAGGTATACAGCCAAGGGTTTTTAGAAAATGGCTCTCGTTTTAAAAGTGGAATTATTAAGGAATCGAATGGGACGAAGTCTTATCTGCCATTGGAGTACGACTTTCAATATGCTTCAAATCAGATGTTTGGAAAAACTTATGTATTGGGCAATTACGCCTATGTGAGCGATAAAGTATACGACATTGGAGCTAAAACTTATGCCACTTCGCCCATCGGTGAAATAGTAAGCATTTATCATGACGAAGGTAAAACACTGGCTTACACTTCAAAGGGGATTTACACCAGTACTGATAACAGAAACTGGACAGAGGAATCTACCGACCCGATAAGACCTAACTTGGTAACCAAGGGCACAAATGGCAAATACCATGCGCTAACACTGGTTCAGCAAGTGTACATATCGCCAAGTACCCAAGCTAGAACATATTCGGTCGATATCCGTGCCTACGAGTCTATCAATGGTATTAGTTGGAACTTTGTAACCGGGTCGGCCACAAACCTGTCAGGTACAGGTCCGCGATTTATGAGCTCTGATGGTAAAGTTCAGGCTATAAACAATAATGTGGGTAGTGCAGGTATCTCCTCTTTTAGTGAAAACTTTGGAGAAAGTTGGGTGAGGATTGTCAACGGTGTGAATACAACAACTGGCGAAGCAGTTCCAGCTGGTTTTAAAACCAGTGAATTTGAGACGAGCAACGGTAAGTTTTTGTCAGTGCAATTTGAATTCAACGGACAGATGTTCCTGAACTCTTGCGCAACTTCTACAGGCAATTGTACCGAAATAGAAATTGTTCCAAGTTTCAATGCTGAAAGTATGTATCAGTTCGATGATGGGAGTACTACTTTAACCAGTAAAGATGAATTGATTTTCAATACGTTAGACGGTATTTACTTATCGAGCAGCATTCGCTAAGGCCAATGAAAGAACAACTTCCTTTAGCGCCAGAAGACATTAAGAGGCTGAGAAAGCACCTTATTCCCATGATGATTTTCCCAATCATGGTGGTGGTTATGTTTGGCCTTTTCGCCTCCTTTGTTTTCGAAGATATTTTTGAAACTTTCGGTAGCGACAGCAGCGGAAAAATTATGCTGGCTGTATTTGGCTTGTTCTTTTTTGGCATTATCGGTTATATGATATGGTCGGCTTCTGTCGATTTAAAAAGAGGTATTAAATATAGAATTACAGGCAAAGTTACCGACAAGCGCTTAAATGTAACCACATCAACCACCACAGGCAGTGGTGGTTCAAGAGGGGCGAGCGGAACTAGTACTAAAACCACCAGAAGCTACTTTTTATACATCGATGGAGAGGAGTATTCTGTAGAGTATAAAGAATATACGCGAACCAAAGTTGGTTCTCATGTGGTACTAGACCAAGCGCCAAAATCTAAAATTACTTTAAAACTTACGGAAGTACAGCCCGCTGATTTCGACCAACAAGTAGCGGAAGAGCAGAAAACCGAGAATAGAAAGTTTTTAGAAAGTACAGTTCAAGAAGTTCACCTTAGCGATCGCGACCTAGAGGCCATAAAGAGTATTTATACTGCCGAAAAGAATAGACGGTTTATGTTTATGGGGCCTGTGCTAATTTTTGACCTGATGTTAATCGCTAATGGTTTATGGACTTTTGTGTTGATGATTTTTCCGCTTCTGCTGGTGCCCTTATATCAGTTTTATAAAGTGTTGAGAAGTTACATAAGGTACAACAATGCTAAGCTTTACGGATACAAAATAGGATACACAGCCTTGGTAGAAGATAAATTGACTTTTACTTCTAACCGTTCGGGCAATGTTAATAGGGTAGTGACTACCAGAGGTACTATTAATGTAAATACCCTTCTTTACGATAAGCTTTCTGTTGGCGATAAAGTTATTTTATTTGCCCCAAAGCAGGGTAAACGCTACTTAAGTCTGGTCACTTTAGACAAAGAAGAGTTTCATTTGGGATAGAGGGAATGGCTAAGTCCGAACGGCTTGCCCCCAACGGTCAAGTATCAGCGTAGTGCGGTGTTCGGAGCATTCATTTTCCACCCACCGCAAGATTTCTTAGTAGTAAAAATGCTCATTTTTAGCCATTCAACCCGCATTACGCTGATACAATGTCGTAGCCCGTTTTTCTATTTTTTCTTTTAATTCTTCTTCTGTTCGTTTAATCACCAACGTCATCTTGTCTTTGTATTTGTTGTCTGTAAATTCAATTTCAATGTCATTGCCGACATCTTGAATATTTTCAATTGAGACGTGTCTTGGTTTGAATTCAGTCCCATTCTTGTCAAACTCAAAAATCGTTGGAGTCAAATATTTTTCTTTCCCTAGAAATTTAGTTTTGCCAATCACAACAATATTTCTGTCATTCAGTATCAGGTCACAGTTGTTGAAAGAGTAGAGTGTATCGTATGGGTCAAAGTCAAACTTTTTACTCTTTTTAAACACGTCAAAGTTCTTGAACCAAACTTTCAAGTCAGTAATAATTTCCGAAGAATTGTCAGAGTGTTCTTGAATTAATTTTTTTGTTCTCTTTTTAAGGCTTGCCATGTAAATCCAAAAGAACACGATCGGAAATGATAAAACCGATAAGCTTAAAATTATTTGGATGACTTGGTTCATTGTTCGTTTCTTTCAAATGGGCTACAACGTTAGCTATCGCGCACTTTTATGCACGATATATTTCCAATAATTTACAAAAAGTGCACGATAACCAACCAACGGGTACTGTATAACATGCACTATTTGAATTTCTAGAAAAGCACAGGAGTTTAAAAAGTACGTGTAATTTTTCTTCTCGGAAGAAAAGAATTTAAAAGAATAATTACAAGAGAAGGTTGGTTTGGAGGCAGCAATTAGTAGGCCGACAAATTGTTACCAACACAGGCTTGAATTTCAGCTCTAAACCCGATTAACCAATAACTAATACACTAATCACCGATTTTTCCAGTCAAGTGCAAGGCCGTGAGAGATGCTGAAACAAGTTCAGCAGGACGCTATATGGCTGGCTTGTGAGGTAACCCCAACTTTTAACCATGAATAATAAACTCGGAATTTTCTTCCTCTTTTCCGATTAACTGATAACTGATCCACTAATCCCCCAATGACTAATGACCGATCCACTGTTTCCCTGCTTCTGCGAAGCAGATTACGTCAATTGCCCTATTGAATGCCGTAAGCGAGCAGCCTAAGTTTGATTTATATTTTAGATTAAAATAGGAGGTACATTATGAATAGGAAATTATGGTTGTTTATGCTAGTCGCGATGTTTGCTGGCTTAACACTCAAAGCACAATCAGTTGGTGAAATTAAAGTGAAAAAATTAGGGCCCGCTAACCTGAATTACCGCAAGAGTCCTAAACGAGTTGCCATTTCAGATTTTCAGGTAAACTATCAAACAGCACTTACTTTAGAGGATGAGAAAAAGGGCGGAAAAATGTGGAGAGGCGGAATTAAAGGAGATGCCAAAGCCTCACTTACTGTTGTGCTCGATGGTTTGAACCCAGATGATTTGCAAAAACTTACTGACCAGCTATATGCCCAGTATGTGAATGATTTAAAAGCTCAGGGTTTTGAAATCGCTTCCATTGATGAAGTTTGGAACCACAATGCTTTTGTAAAAAACCGTGAGAAACGGTGGGAGTTAAAGGCAGGTGAAGGGCCCGAGCAAGGCAAAGCCTTTGGTGTGATTCTGACCAGACCATCTACGCAAAAATTTGTTGTTCCGCTTAAAACATTTGATAAGAATAAGCCAGGTATCGCCAGTTTGGCCGATTATGTAGAAGGTACCGAAAACAAAGTGGTTAACCAGAAGCGTGACTTTATTTGGAACAAAGTAGTGATTGAGGTGACTGTTTTTGAAGATGGGCAAGGCGAGATGTCTAAAACGCTAAACAGACATGCAGGTTCGGCACAGGTAAAGGTGGAAACCAATTTTAAGGTGAATGAAGCCAGTACAAACCGATTTGATATGGGGACTTTCATGGCTCGAGGCGGATTGGAAATCCAGGATGTTTTGGAAAGACAAAAGTTTGAGGCGGGCATGAATGCCGACAGAGATAAATTAGGAACAGATTATGGTGTTTTAAGAGTATGGAGTGTTGAAGATAGAGAGAAAACCAATTTTGCTACCGTGGTTTGCGATCCTTCTAAATACTTAAAAGGTGCTGAAATGGCAGTAGACGCATTCTTAAAATCTACTGTTCAGGAAATGGCCGCTAAAGCCAATTGAGAATACTTTTTATGGTGATGTGCATAAGCTCGTTGGGTTCTCAATTTATTCAGAACTCGCGGGCTTTGCCTTTTGAGTTTCTATCGCCATTTCTAATTTCCTTTCTCTTCTCAAAGCAGTTTTCAGAAAGAAATTCAGGTACGCTTCAGTCCAAACCTTGTTAATAATCAAATTAGGGTTGATCTTATAAAGGCTTGATCGGGTAATGAATGAAAAAATGTTTCAAATACTTTAAAGCTCAATTTCCCTAATTCAAATTCTTCTCTATTTTTATTACATGCGTTCATTCCATAAACTTCGTTTCCTAATAGCCATTTCGCTGCTACTATTTACGGGCACCTACTTACAGGCACAGAATACACCCCAATCGGTTATCGATGCCCTTAAAGATTCACTCTCTATGAAGAGTGGAAAAGAGCGAATTGAGTTTTTGGGAGATATAGGCTTTAAGTACCGAACTATTAATAAAGACAGTGCATGGCATTACGTTCGCCAAGCCTATAAAGAAGCAGAGGCTTTTGGAGACAAAGATCTTCAAGGTAGAATATCAATGAATTTGGCCATTCTGAAAACCGAGGCCGGAGATTACGAGGATGCCATCAAGTCTTATAAACTCGCCATGAATTTGGTAGACTCTACCAATGGTTCGCAAACGCTGAGCTTTGTATATCACAATATGGCCAATGCCTATGAACGCACTGGCGTTATAGATACCGCTATTTACTATTCCTTAAAGGCGCTCAGGCGATATGAAATCGCCAATGATTCGCAAAGAATTGCATCGGTGAAACTGAATATTGCCAGCCAATACCGAACCATTAAAGAGTATGAGTTGTCGGAAAAGGTGAATATGGAATCGTTGGAAATGTATCGCGCTTTGGGCGATGTGTTTTTTCAGGCAGCAATTGAAAATAATTTATCCTTGCTCAATAATGATCAGGAACGGTATCAAGAAGCACTTCAGCATGCAGAAAAGTCACTGGAATTATGGCAGTCTATTGGACAAAGATTGGTCGTGGCTTACAGTTATACCAACTTAGGTATTGCGCAAAAAGGACTTGGACAGTTAAATGAGTCAGAGCAATCTCTTAAAAATGCATTGGCACTTCAGCAAGAAAGGGGAGATAGATACGAGGTAATATTTTTGAAGATGCACTTGGCAGATGTGTTAAATAAGAGGGGCAATTATACCGAAGCAGCAAACTTAGGTAAAGAAGCATATCAAGGAGCGGTGGATGATGACCTGCTTATCTTTCAACAAAAAACAGCACTCACGCTTTCTAGCATTTATGAAAATGAGCGCAACTACCAAAGCGCATTAGTTTACCTGAAAAAGAGTAATGCGGCTCAGGATAGCCTATTTATTACCGATAAGGCCAAAGAAGTTTTAAAACTAAAGCAACAATACGAAACTGAACAAAAGGAAAACGAAATCCTTCGTCAACAAAATGAACTGGTTGAAAACGAACTGATTATTAAAAAACGAAACAACTTGCTTTTGGCCAGCGGTGGCTTAGTGATACTTATTCTTGTGATAGGTTATGGGGTTTTTAGAGATCAGAAATTGAAAGCACAAGCGCAAAAACGAGAGGCCGAACTGCAAAAGGCTATGGTAGAAGCACAAGCACAAGAAAATTTAAAGGAACAACGTATTCGTATTGCCCGCGATTTACACGATAATATCGGATCTCAACTCACCTATATTACCTCAATTACAGATACCGCAAAACGCAATATTGAAAAAGGAGAGGTGTTTATGGCCGAGAAACTAACCCAAATGAAGCAATTTACCTTAGTAACCATTGCTGAATTGCGCGATACCATTTGGGCGATGAATAAGGATGAAATCAGTTTAGAAGACATTCAGGAGCGTACAAATCAATTGGCTGCTACCATTCACGATGCCACTGATGATGCCATTAGCGTACGCACAATTGGCGACAATAGCGATAAGGTGCTGAATGCTTTTGTGGGAATGAACCTCTTTAGAATTATTCAAGAATCTACCAATAATGCCGTAAAACACTCAGAAACTAAAGAGGTGGTGGTGTCTTTTCAAGATGTTGGAAGCAAGATGGAAATTGTGATTGAAGACTTCGGAAAAGGCTTTGACACCAAAACACAGTCTGCTGGAAACGGACTTTATATTATGAAGAGTAGAGCCGAAAAAGCAGGGATAGAGTTTAAATTAAGTAGTAAAGTAGGAGAGGGAACAAAAGTAGAGTTAAGTGTAGAAGCTTAAAAATGTTAAAATTGGAGACCAATTAAGGCAGTGAAAAATATGAAAACAAGGTTAGCCATAGTAGATGACAATACCTTTTTAGCGAGGACTATTAATGAGAAACTGTCTCCTTATAGTGATTTAGATATTAAATATACTGTACACAACGGAAGCGAATTTCTAGCCAAACTAGAAAAGAACCATAACCTTGATTTGGTATTGATGGACATTGAAATGCCTGTACTCGATGGTATTGAAACCGTCAACATTGTCAAGCAGAAATACCCTCATATCAAGGTGCTCATGCTTACTGTTTTCGATAATGATGAGAATATTTTTAATGCCATTCGCGGTGGAGCCGATGGTTACCTATTAAAGGAAATTGAAGGAGATAAATTATACAAAGCCATTGTAGAAACCATTGAGGGTGGCGCAGCCATGAGCCCGTCCATTGCGGTAAAAACATTGAAATTGCTTCGTTATCCCGAAAAACAAGATTCACTCCGAATCGAAGAAGATATCGTAGGTTTAAGTACGCGTGAACAAGAAGTACTAGAGCAATTGGCCGAAGGGCTGAGCTATACTGTAATTGCCAATAACCTATTCCTTTCGCCCAGTACAGTAAGAAAGCACATCGAAAATATCTACAAAAAACTACAAGTGCATAATAAGCTAGAGGCCGTTCAAAAGGCCAGAAGGCAAAGCTTGATCTGACCCAAGCGCAGTTTTTTTCAGATTAAGCCTTTTTCTCGAAATCCTTATAAAGTAAACTTGGCTGAATACCTTGGTTGTTCTGATACTTGCCTTCTTTGTACGTATCGTAATCCCCTTCAATGGTGTGATAGAAAATTTGACAAATTTCTACACCCGAATAGATTCTGATTGGCTGCACACAGAAAATTTCCAAAGTCCAGAAACCGTTGAAGCCTACATCGCCAAAACCAGCAGTAACATGTATAAACAAACCTAAGCGCCCAATAGAAGAACGACCTTCCAGCATAGGTACAAACTTGGAAGTTTCGGTGTGCTCCACAGTACGGCCCAAGTAAAGCTTGTTGGTTTCTAACAGTAACCCTTCTTCAGGAATAATCAGTTTTTCTGTTGGGTTAGGTTGCTTCATATCCAACTCGTTGTTGGAATAAGTGAGCAGTTCGTGATGTAACTTTAGGTTATAGCTATTTGGGTTAAGCTGAGAAGGACTAAAAGGCTCTATATTGATGCCTTTGCCCATTTCTCTTTGAATTTCCCTTCCTGAAAGAATCATATGATTAGTCTATGGTAAAAGAAGTTTCGCCTCCTTTTTCGTCTTTTAATTGAATGCCTACATTTTTGAGGTCATCCCTAATTTTATCGGATAGCGCATAGTTTTTAGAAAACTTGGCTTCTTTTCTTAGATTGATCAAAACCTCCATTGCACCCTCTAAAACATTGTTTTGAGCAGAATTTTCGGTTTCGGAAACTAGCCCTAGAACATCGTTAATAATGCCCCTGAACTTAGTTGTCACAAAGTCAAAAGCTTCCGCATCAATTTCCGCCAGTTCCGAAGGGTTCTGGTAGTAGGTGTTAACTTTAGAACTTACTTCAAACAAAGAAGCAACCGCTTTTGCTGTATTGAAGTCATCGCTCAAATTTTGCATGGCTTGGTCGATAAAACCTTTCAGCTCTTCAGATTTCTCTTTAGAAACCTTTCCAGTTCCAGCAGCTGGCAATTTATCGATCAATTGAACGCTGGCCATTAAACGCTTAAAGCCTTTTTCTGCGGCCTGCAAGGCTTCGTTACTGAAGTCTAGCGTGCTGGCATAATGACTTTGAAGCATAAAGAAACGCACCGTCATTGGGCTATAACCGCGTTCTAAAAGCTTATGGTTTCCTGTGATCAGTTCTTCTGGAGTAAAACCATTGCCTTCACTTTTTGCCATTTTGCGACCGTTTACGGTAAGCATGTTGGCATGAATCCAATAATTGGCGCCTCCAGTATGGTGACAACCTTTGTTTTGGGCAATCTCAGCTTCGTGGTGAGGGAATTTTAAATCCATTCCTCCTCCGTGAATATCGAAAGACTGGCCCAAGTATTTTGTGCTCATGGCAGAGCATTCCAAATGCCAACCGGGAAAGCCTTCGCTCCAAGGCGATGGCCAGTGCATTAAGTGTCCTGCTTCGGCTTTTTTCCACAAAGCGAAATCCAATGGATCAGCTTTTTGGTCTTGGCCAGCCAAAGCACGAGTATTCGAAAGCATATCGTCTACGTTTCTGCCCGAAAGCTCTCCGTATTCGTGTGCTTCGTTGTATTTTCTTACATTGAAGTAGACTGAGCCATCTTTTTCATAGGCAAACCGATTTTCAATGATCCTCTTAATAAATTCAATTTGTTCTATTAAATGGCCGGTGGCGGTAGGTTCAATAGAAGGCGCTTGAATATTGAAAATTTGCATTACATCATGGAAGCCATTGGTGTATTTTTGCACCACTTCCATAGGTTCAATTTCTTCTAAACGAGCTTTTTTAGCAATTTTATCTTCTCCTTCATCGGCATCGCCTACAAGGTGACCCACATCGGTGATGTTACGCACATAGCGCACTTTATAGCCCAAAAACTTGAGATACCTAAAAACAATATCGAAAGAAAGAAAGGTGCGAACATTACCCAAATGGACATCGCTATACACGGTCGGTCCACATACATACATGCCCACACGGCCTTCTACAAGGGGTTTGAAAACCTCTTTTTGTTTTGTGAGAGAGTTGTATACTGAAATTGGGTATTGTTCAATCAGGCTCATTTAAGCTTGTCGTTCACGTAAGTTAAAAATTCTCTTTTGGTTTCTTCTTCTTTGAATTTACCGCTGTATTCCACAGTTACAGTAGAAGAAGATTGGTCTGATACACCTCTAGAGCTTACACACATGTGTTCGGCATCAATATATACTGCTACATCTTCGGTGTTTAGAGCACTTTTCATTTCATCAAGAATTTGCAAAGCCAAACGCTCTTGCACTTGAGGTCTTCTTGAGTAATAATCTACAATTCTATTGATTTTAGAAAGGCCTATTACGTTTCCGTTTGGAATGTACGCCACATGGGCTTTACCCACAATAGGTAGGAAGTGATGCTCACAGTTTGAGTATAGTGTAATGTTCTTTTCAACGAGCATCTCACTGTATTCATACTTGTTCTGAAAAGTAGAAAGCGATGGCTTATTCTCAGGTTTTAAGCCTTTAAAAAGCTCCTTTACGTAAAGCTTGGCCACTCGCTTTGGCGTTCCGCTTAAACTATCATCGGTTAAGTCTAAACCTAAAGTGTGCATGATTTTTTCGAAGTGGCCTTGAATAATAGCGATTTTCTCTTCGTCTGATAAGTCAAAAGCACCTTCGCGCATCGGTGTTTCAATAGAGGACATCACGTGATCGTCACCCATCTCTTCAATTTGCTTCAACAAATCCTCTGAACTTTTACCGTTTTTGTTTTTCATTTATTGATTACCTAAAACAATGAATCGTTTATACTGCCCGTAAGCAGAAAAGTTGTGCAAAAGTACAATTAATTGACTGGCTTTTGAAACGGGATTTCAAAAATGATTAATGCCCAATGCAGCCTTTAAACATGGTATTGCCCTTTGTGGTTCAAAAGCCGTTTACTATCCCTTTCTAACTACTGTTTTGGTCTGAAAACCTTCATTATTTCGGGCTTGGTTTCGATAAACGCTCCGCCAATTAAATCGATACAATAGGGGATAGCAGGGAATACAGCATCGAGGCATTCTCTTATCGACTTAGGTTTGCCTGGTAAATTCACTACGAGTGATTTCCCTCTGATACCTGCCGTTTGCCTTGATAAAATGGCTGTGGGCACGTATTTCAAGCTCTCTTGTCGCATTAGTTCGCCAAAACCAGGTAGCACTTTGTGGCAGACGGATTCTGTGGCTTCGGGGGTTACATCGCGTGGAGCGGGGCCTGTTCCACCCGTGGTAACTATCAAACTACAGCCTTCTTTGTCAGCCATTTGTTTGATGGTACTTTCAATTAAATGTTGTTCATCTGGAATCACATGATACACGGGCTCCCATTTAGAAACGAGGTATTCGTTAAGGGTGTCGATAATGGCAGGGCCAGAAAGATCTTCGTAGGTTCCTTTACTGGCTCGATCTGATACTGTGATTATTCCTATTTTAACTTCCATGTTCCTTATTTTGATGCAAATAAGTCAGGTTGAAAGAAGAATCCAATGCTTTAATGCGAAGTATTCGTTCTACCTTTGTGGCTGAATAAAATAAAACAAACAGTGACTACATTTTCCGAACTCGGCATACCCAAAGATTTAATCAAAGGCTTAAGCGAAATGAATATCCTTGAACCATCTCAGGTTCAGTCGCTTTCCATCCCAATTCTGCTTCAACAAAACACCGACTTTATTGGTCAGGCGCAGACGGGAACGGGTAAAACCGCAGCTTTTGGTTTGCCATTGCTTCAGAAAATTGATGCAAAGAAACAGACTATTCAAGGTTTGATTTTAGCACCTACACGCGAATTATGTCAACAAATCGCCAAGCAGCTATTTAAATTCACCAAGTACACCGATAAGATTTTTATTGAAGCGGTATATGGTGGTGCCGATATGCAAGTTCAAATTCAGCGCCTACAAAGACCTACTCATATTGTTGTTGCCACTCCTGGTCGTTTAATGGATTTGATCAAAAGAGAAGTGATTGATATTTCTCAGGTGAAGTACGTGGTGATGGACGAAGCGGACGAAATGTTGAGCATGGGCTTTAAGCAGGATATGCACAGTATTCTTGATTTTGTTCCTGCTGAGCGTACGATTTGGTTGTTTTCGGCTACCATGCCTGATGGAATTAGAGAGATCATTTCGAAATTCTTAAGAAATAATGCTCAGAAAATAGAAGTAGGTAGAAGTGCGGGTGTAAATGCTAATATCAGTCATGAGTATGTGGTTTGCCAATCGAAAGATAAAGTGCAGGAAATCAATCATTTCTTGTCGTATCATAAAGACGAACGAGGAATGATTTTCTGCCAAACTAAAAATGCAGCTCGCATTCTAACCAAGCAACTTTTGGCCAAGAATATTGCCGTAGATGTAATTGAAGGCGATATGGGCCAACGCGACCGCGATAAGGTAATGCGTATGTTCAAGAGTGAGAAAGTTGAGCTTTTGGTGGCTACCGATATTGCAGCCCGAGGGATTGATGTAAAAGGTTTAAGCTTTGTATTGCACTATCAACTTCCGCAGCAAATTGAATATTATACCCACCGTAGTGGTAGAACGGGCCGTGCTGGACTGAAGGGAACTTCGATCTTATTCATTTCTGAAAAAGAGAAGTCTAAAATTTTCGAAATCGAAAAGGAGTTAAAGATCAAGATTAAACCGTTGAGTTAATTCATTCAGCCATTAACTTTCTTAAAATACTAAAGTCTTGAGTTTCTGATTTTAGCCCAGTAGCCATTACCTCGTGGTAGTTGTTTTCGAATTGAACGTTAACGATGTAAGTTTCTGCGCTATGCAGTTGGCTGGCAATTCCATGATAGATGTATGACGCAATTTGATCGTGCGACATCTGGAATGAATTGAAGTAGCCTGCGCTGAACAAGCATACTCTAATTGTATTGATAGGCTTTAGTTTTAGGCTATTTGGACTGTTGTGTAGTGTGAAATTTTTGTTATAGTACATTACAGCCCTGATAATGTTTTCGGCAGTGTCTTCAATAGCATTCAAAAAATCGTTTGGGGTGCTGTACAAATCGGCCAAGGGAGGCACTACATAAATCATAGCATAATTGGCATCTATTTGATAGGGGCGTAAATGATCTTTAAAAACATCTACGAAAACCGTTCCGTCAAAATCAATACAAGCCGTATCTATTGGTGGCTTTTGAACAAGCGCAAACTGCACTCCAAAATCACTATCGAAGTCATCTATAAAAGCGGTTTCTTTATTTTCGGCAAGGCGGTGTAATGTTTTGTGTATTTTCTGATAAGGGTGCTTTCCTACAAAATTTTGTTGTACACTGAGGATGCCATAAAAAGCGCCTGTCATACCTTCTTGCCCCATTTCAAATAAAGACCCTGTGTAGGAAGTTCCAGCGTTTATTGACCCCATAACTACTTCTGGCTGAAGCGGTGGACTTTCGTAAAATACCTCACAAAAGTTGGAGTGCTTTGGGTTGAGTAATTCTGCCGTGATGTGGGTTCCAGGGAATTTATTGATGATCATGGTTCAGAAAGCTAATTAAAATTGACGATTGGTCTTTACAAACTACGAATTTCTGCTCACAATTTTAAATGTCAGTATCTATTAAAACATTACCTGATTAATTAAGCTGGCGGTAAAGACGCTTAGCAAGAACCAACCAATAAAACCTTGAAGGATACAAACGTACCGCGCCAAGCCAGTAGTAGGAATGGAACCAAAGCCTAAGGTTACAAATGAGTTCAAACTGAGGGTAAAAGCATTGACCAAACTGACGGTAAAACCACCAGAAAGTCTCAGGAATGGCTTGAAATATCCGTGGTCATTTTTCTCGATAAAAATCTTATAGTCTGCTATTAGTTGTCCCTTGCTTTTTGTGTCCCATTCGCTTGGGAAAAAGAAGTAGAAGATGGCGAATAAGGCCACTACAAAAATTGAGATTCGGATGGCTCGGGCAGGGTTTGTTCCATAGTCGGTGTAGAAACGCAGTAGCTGATTCAGGCGCCACTGGATAAAGTTTTCAAGTCCACCATAGGTTTTGTATTTGTATTTCAGCTGCCTTAGCTGCACATCTTTCATTTCAACATAAGTATGGTTGGCATCATCAATTTGCCCATTTTCTTTAAAGACCTTATATATTCTGTAATAGCTTGAAATAAGCCCTTGGAAAAAATATTCATCTTCAAAGCCGAGTTCTTGATCTCCTTGAAAAGGGATAAGAATCATGTCACTAGTTTGAGCAAAAACGGAATCTCTTTGTGAGAGGTTTAAGCCATAAATTTCGAGGTTTTCAGATAAAACTGATTCTACGGCCAGAGCCGCTGCTAATTTGAAGCCCTGAAGATCCTTCCAATGTAAATCGTTGTTTTTACCTTGAAGTATAAGGTCTGTAAATATAAGGCCCTCCAATACTTCATTCTCGATGAATGTGAATTTGTTAGCAACAGTGCAAGAAGGAAAAAACCTAGATTCAAATAGGTTTTCACTTACTTGCATATAATCAAAATCCCCTTCTATATAAATGATTTGATCCTCTCCATTGGATAGGAATTCATTTCCTTCAAATATCATTTGGTTTACTTCACCAAAAAGATTTGCCCTCAATTGAGTGCGGGGAGTAAAATTTTCAGGAATTAAATCAGGGTATTGAATTTCCATGCTTGAGGAAATTGGGTCGAAAGTATTCCTAGCCAAATAAAAATCAGTAAAGTTGCCCTCAAAAACTGGAGCAATGTATGCACCCTCTTTAAACCTAGAATCTAGGATCCAGAATTCTTCATTTATGGTGGAACTACCAAGTTCAAAAAAGGAATCAAATACACATGCTGTTATTTGATATTTTATAAAATGGTTTTGATAGTCTCGGAACTTACCAAAGTTAACATTGTCGTAAATCACGCCTTTATTTACCTTGGACTCATAAATGGAATAAAACGAAATATTAGAGTCGTAAAGATTCAAGTACTCAATTTCACTTAAGTCAATCAGAAATTCCTCTATGTTTAAATTCGACAAGGTTAGGACCTTCGCAGAAACATTGATTAATGACAGTTCCAGTACATTGCTTATTAGGCCTGAAGAATCAAGAGGAACTGACTTTCCCAATATTGACTCCAGAGCTGCTATAAAGTTCAGCGAATCATTTTGTAATTGCCTTTTATTGATGTCATCAATAATTGTAGTGTTTTCATAGATCAATACTTCCTCTTTCGAACTTATTAAGTCCTTATAAATTGAAGACAGGTTAATTTGCTTTGGTGTTTGATAAGCAAATGACTGATTACAAATTGATACTGTAAAAAGAAGTAGTAAACTCGTTTTAAAAAAGCTGCTTAGAAATTGGGAATTCATGTTCTTGAAATCGATTAAAGTAGGCTTTTGATAGTGCTGAAATCTTGTTTTATACTCTTCACTTCATCTCCCATTAGGTCATAATAATTGTTTTCGAATGGTATAGAAGTAATACAGGTATAGCGGCTATGTAATTCACTCGCTATACCTACGAATAAAACTCTGTTGCACACTCTCGTAAAAAGCTCCAGTCATGCTTTCTTGTGCCATTTCGAAAAGCGGACTTGTATAAGAAGCCCCCGCGTTTACAGTAGCCATTACTACTTCGGGTTGAAGCGGTGGACTTTCGTAAAATACCTCACAAAAGTTGGAGTGCTTTGGGTTGAGTAATTCTGCCGTGATATGGGTTCCAGGGAATTTATTGATAATCATGGTTCAGAAAGCTAATTAAGATTGACGATTGGTCTTTACAAACTACGAAAAATATTCGAAGAATCGGTAGGACTATAGTCCTGACTTCATTGTAATTCTACCATTATGATGACACGTTCATTTTTTATACTTTCATGAAAAAAAGAGAATGAAAAACCTGTTAGCGCTATTATTCATTGGATTCCTTTCAAGTTGCACTCCAGAAACAACTTATCCTGTAGGTCAAATTAAAACCGATAAAGGCGATATTCTGATTTGGCTTTATGATGAAACTCCAAAACATAAAGAGGCATTTATTGAGTTGGCCGAAGAGGGGTATTGGAACGACTATACTTTTAACCGGGTCATTGAGAATTTTGTAGCCCAAGGCGGTTGCCCAGATACGCCCGAAGGTTTTGCCTATTCTACTCATCTTTTAGAGCCCGAATTTGACCCTATTGCCAAACATGTGTATGGTGCTTTTGGTGCAGGTCGCGATAACAATCCTGGTAAAATTTCGGCTACCTGTCAATTCTATATTGTTCAGAACAAAAAGGGTTTACCACGTTTAGATGGAGACTATACTATTTATGGGCAAGTGTTTAAAGGAATGGATGTGGTTGATCAAATAGTTAAGGTAGAAAAAGATTCAACCAATGCGCCATTGGTTCCTATAAAGTTAGACGTTAGTGTTGTGCAAATGACGGCTGCTCAAATTGAAGCAGAAGGATATACCATACCGACCAAAGGCCAGTAGTTTGGATAGTTTTTCTGATGATTAGGCTTTGTCTCTTCTGTCTGATTAAAGGGAATATGTCAAGCTTTTGAGGTATTTTTCTTTACTAGTTTCCAAGTATTGATCAGTCCAAATAAAGGCCCTACAAACAAACTAAACATCAACCATTTGGTATCGATAACAGTGGCCAGATAACCCAAAAGTTGAATACTGGGAATGGTCAGTAGAAAGCCGATGCTCACTACAATGGTAATGGCCGTACCGACAGATTCTTTAGGTGCGGTCTGCGCAGTGAGCGATGAAAACTGAGCAGAGTCGCCAATTACCGCAAACCCCCAAACTAGGAGTATTACTATAAAAGCTATTTCGTTCAAATTAAAAATTAGTGGCGAAAGCAAGCAGAGTATTCCTGAAATCAAAAGGAACATGAAAGCTACTTTGGCGCTCCCTTTCTTTACGGAGATAAACCCACCTAAAACACAGCCAAAAGCACCAATGGCCATGATGATAAATGTATATAGACTTGCGGAAAGGTTGGCGTTGTGTGTTTCATTATAGTACACCAGCAATACAGGAAGAAATGCCCAAAAGGTGTATAGTTCCCACATATGGCCGAAATAACCAAAGGCGGCAGATCTAAATTCACGTACTTTGAAAACTTCGAAAATCTTAGCGGGATTGAATTTTGCACCTTTTCTGCGGTGTGGCCCTTCCCCCACAAAAAGCACGATGGCTAAACCACCAAGAATGGCCAAAATTGAAGTCCCTATCAAAACGAATTTCCAAGAAAGACTACTACCAGTATAATTGAGCAAGTGCGGAAAAGCCGAGCCTAAAACCAAGGCGCCCACTAGGTAGCCAAGTGCTTTTCCAAGTTTACCTTCAAACCAATCAGAGGCTATTTTCATCCCAACGGGATAAATTCCAGCAATGAAAATTCCTGTAAGGAAGCGAGCGGAAAGCAGAACAAAATAGGTAGGGGGTAGGAAAATTAATGAGACGTTTAGCGCGCTACCTACAAGGGCGCAAAACAGAAATACCCAAGAAGGCTTAAAGCGATCGGCAATACTGAGCAAAGCAAAAGTAAAGGTGCCGAAGATAAAACCTAGTTGCACAGAAGATGTTACAGTAGCCAAGGCATCTTTAGGCAACTGCCATTCTAATTGGAGTTCTTTTAAAATAGCGTTACCAGCAAACCAAAGGGAGGTTCCCGCGAATTGGGCAAATACTATAGTGGGCAGTACCCGCTTGGGAACGTTCAAAGTCAAAATTAATGAAGCTTGGTTGGAGTAAAGTTACTCAGTATAGTTTGACTTGCTAAGGGTAACTTACATCTTCTCGATAATCTTCTGAATCAACTCGTTTGTAGTTTCGTAATCTGTATCGCTTTCTTTAGCAAGATCAATTGCCTCTTTGGCTTTTTTAAGCGCTTCAGTGTATTGACCTGAAAGGTATAAAAGGGCTGCGTAAGTATCGGTATTGTTGTAATTAGCATTTAAACTGATGGACCGCTTTACAAACTCCAACGCCTTTGCCATTTTTTCGTCTGTCTCGGGAATAATTTTGTCTTCGGGTTGTTCTAAATAATAGTCCCAAGCATAAGAATTAAGACCTTCTGAGTCTTCCCAGATAAACTCTTTACCAAAGTAATCCACAAACATATAAGACCTTAAACTATAGCTTGCATCGATATATTTAACGTGCCCCATATCATCAAAAAGCATTATAACTGGGGCTTTTGCTACTGTGAAATAATTATCAAAGGAGTTGTTTAAATCACTGTCTACATACAGGTTGGTTACATTGCTCCAGTAGTTATTATGATAATTATTGGCTTTCATGGCTTTCCAATCTTCGTCAATATTCACTGCCAAAACCTGAACTTTACCCGATTTTGCAGCAGCTCCTAATGATTTGACTACATCCATGCATGGAGTACACCATTCTCCGCTCCATGTAATTAGAAAAGTTTGTATGTAATCTCCATTCTTGTCTTTTATCAATGTAGAAATGTTAACGGTTTCGTCATTATCCGCTTTTCTTAATTCAAAGCTAATCTGAGCATTGGCATATGTAGATAGGGTTAGACAAAGAGCGAGAGTGAGTAGACGTTGCATAAGGGTCGATTTTTAGGCCAATTTAGAGAAAATCAAACATCTAAATCAAACGACTCACATAAAAAAATAGACACCTGAGAACAAAGGTGTCTATTTTTAATCATTGATACCGAAAGCAAAATGTGGCTTTTAGTTTAATAGCCCCGCCCTTCTTAAAAGAGCTTTTACATCTGGTTCTTGGCCTCGAAATCTCTTATAGAGAGTCATAGGGTGTTCTGAGCCTCCTTGAGATAGAATGTTGTCTTTAAATTTATTTGCCACTTCTTTATTGAAAATGCCGTTTTCTTTGAAGTACTCAAAGGCATCGGCATCCAGCACTTCAGCCCATTTGTAACTATAATATCCAGCGGAATAACCTCCTTGAAAGATGTGTGAAAATGAACAACTCATGTTAGTTCCATCAATAGGAGAGAGCACTTCGGTATTCTTCAAAATGTCTCTTTCAAAATCAGAAACACTGGTAATACTAGAGTTGTCTTGCCCGTGCCATGCCATATCTAACTTGCCAAAGCCCAACTGACGCATGGTTTGATAACCTTCTAAGAAATTAGCACTTTCCTTTATTTTTTCTACCAGCGACTCAGGAATAGTTTCTCCTGTTTCGTAATGCTTCGCGAAAAGGTCTAAACATTCTTTTTCGTAACACCAGTTTTCTAAAATTTGAGAAGGAAGCTCAACGAAATCCCAGTATACACTTGGGCCAGAAAGACTTTCATATTGAACATTCGATAGTATTCCGTGTAGGGCATGACCGAACTCATGGAAGAGGGTGGTTACTTCGTCAAATGTGAGTAAGGAAGGTTTACTTTTTCCGGGCTTGGTAAAGTTGCACACATTTGAAACTAATGGGCGATGATCACCAAGTTCATCTTTGTATTGGCCTGCAAAAAGGGTCATCCAAGCTCCAGCTCGTTTTCCTGGACGAGGAAAGAAATCGGCATAGAAAATTGCCATGTGTTCACCCTTCTCATTCTTCACTTCATAGGCCGTTACATCAGGGTGATAGACTTCTATTTCATCATTCTTCTTGAATGTTAAACCAAATAGCTTTTGAGCAGTTTGAAAAACACCGTCTACCACGTTTTCAAGTTTGAAGTATGGTTTTAGCATTTCATCGTCAATGCTGTACTTTTCCATTTTCAGCTTTTCAGAATAGTAACCAAAGTCCCATCGCTCTAACTTTTCAATACCATCTAATTTTTTTGCAAAAGCTTCTACTTCCTTTACATCGTTTTTAGCAGCCTCAATTCCGTGCTTCTGTATTTCATCTAAAAAGGCGAGGACTTTTTTAGGCGATTCAGCCATTCTTTCTTCCAAAATAAAGTCAGCATGTGTTTTGTAACCCAAAAGCGCTGCGCGTTCATTTCTAAGCTTTACAATTTGCTTTACCGTTTCTTGGTTGTCCAAGTCATCTCCTTTAAATGCTTTTGAAGAGAAAGCAATACTGAGTTCTTTTCTCAACTTCCTGTTGGCTGCGTAAGTCATAAAAGGAACATAACTAGGGTAATCGAGAGTAATTACCCATTTGCCTTCATGTCCTTTGTCTGCTGCATCTTGAGCAGCTTGCTCTATGGCGTAGTCTGGCAGCCCTTTTAAGTCAGTTTCATTTTCTAAAACCAACGCATACTTATTCGTTTCGGCTAAAACATGCTCTCCAAATTGTAGAGATAATTTTGACAGCTCTACATCAATGCTTCGAAGTTTTTGTTTTTGTTCATCATTTAAAAGTGCTCCGTTTCTTACAAAACCTTTATAGGTTTTATCTAATAAGGTGATCTGCTCAGGAGTAAGTTTTGAACGATCTGTTGAGTCGTATACCGATTTCACTTTCTTGAAAAGTGCTTCGTTTAAAAGTATGTCATTTGAAAACTCAGTCAATAGCGGAGACACCTCTCTTGCAATTGCCTGCATCTCATCACTGGTTTCAGCGGAATTTAAATTAAAAAAGATAGATGAAGCCCTGTCAAGTTGCTTTCCTGAAAACTCTAATGCTTCTACCGTATTTTTAAAATTAGGTGTTTCACTCAGTTTATTAATACTATCAATTTCAACCTTTGCCTGATTGATCAAAGCTTCAATAGCGGGCTTGTAATGTTCGTTTTTGATTTGTGAGAAGTACGGAGTTTGAAATGGGTTGTCGTTTTTATTAATAAGGGGATTCATCGGAACAATTTTAATCTGTTTGAACACTGCAATATTAACCAACTCAAAATAGAAGCAGTTTCTAATTCTGGAAAAAGTTTTTCATTCTTTTTGAACACAAAAGAGAGTTTGTGTTTTGAGTATTTATCTGGGTGTTATTACAGGGCTTCTTGTACTATAGTTCAAATAAATTGAATCGTGTTTTTCTTTAATGGTTGGCTGGTAAATGGATGCTCCTTTATATTAAATAACGGAATAAAAATAAACATAGAATTTGAGTAGGGTGTAAACTATTAAAAGAGTAATGAGGTTGTATGAATACAAAAAAGCGCGTTTCGCAATATGAAGATATTCTTAGATTGATAAATCCGACCCCTCCGAACCTCTCGTATGTCAAATCTTTAAAACGCTAACTGATCATCTTTGATGAGATTTATTACTTTCACCATTACCCTTTTCTTGCTATGCCATTTTCCCACTTTTGCTCAGGCTGTATTTGAAACGGCTGGGAGTTCAACATGGAATAGTACATCAAGCTGGACTTTAATTAGTGGAACAGATGCTGATGGAATTCCTGACTCAAATGATAACGTAACAATCAAGTCTGGTCACTCTATTAGGATTACTACAAATGAGGCTGCTAATAACTTGGTTTTTAGTGGGGGAACCATTGCTTTTAACAGTACAAGAACGCTAACGGTTAATGGCAATGTTACCATGACTGCTAGTTCCGAAATTTCTGGATATAACAATGCCCATATATTTCGAGTATTGGGTAGCTTAAATGTAAGTACAGGTAATACACTTACTGTAGGTGCAATTAAGTTTGAAATTCAAGGAGCTTCTACCGTAAGCGGAACTTTGGCTATTTCTGGCTATGGAGCAAAACCACGTGATTTTGGTGATTTAACAATCAACTCAGGGGCCACTATGACAGTAGGTGGTCAAGACCTTTACACTTTCAATGGTAATGTAACCAATAATGGAACCTTTACGGCCAACGATCAAACGGAATTTAGGTTTGCTAAATCAGGAGGCATAATTGGTGGAAGTGGAGTTATGAGTATGTATAAGGTGGTTTTTAATTCTCCAGCTTCATACACCAATAATGGAAATTTAGCGGTGAGGTCTACCATGTCGGGTACGGGTAGCTTTACCAACGGAGCTGGCGGAAACCTTGAGTTACAGAATGGAGGACCTTTTACTGTTAGCACTTTTAATGCTTCGGCTACTGGTAATACAATTACTTACACTGGTTATGGTAGCCCAACTTCATTTTCTGGTAACTACTATAATCTTGTGCTGAATAAATCGAGCGGAACATTGAGTTTTGGAAGCAGTCTATCCGTGTTGAATGATTTAACCATTCAAGATGGAATACTTCAGGTAAATGCTGTAACGCTTACTATTGGTAATGATTTGACAATTGAGGATGGTGAGTTTACTCCCGATAATGGGTCGGCAGTGGTGAACATTGGAGGAGATTTTATAGGAACAGGAGGTCAGTACGACCATAATAATGGCGATGTAAATGTTACTGGTGTTGTTGATATTTCAGGTACTGAATTTCTGTTTAGTGGAGCTTCGTCTACTTTAGATGCCGGCTCTTTTTCAATGAATAATGCCGCAATTACTTTTAGTAGTGGTACAATCACTACCTCGGGTAACTTCACTTTAAACGGAACGAGTAATTTAATTGTAAATAATGCTGCTGCTACACTTTCGGTTGGTAGCCAGTTTTCTTTAGTGAATGGAACCACCAATTTAAGTGCTGGAAATTTCTCAGCAGGGTCAATATTAGTGGCTGCAAGCAAAGAATTGGTTATAGGAAATGTGCCTACCACAGTTTCAGGAACTACTACAGTGAATGGAACCATCACATTCAATTCATCAGGGAGTGCCAAAAATTTCAGTTCAATTTTAGTGAACTCTGGAGGTTTATGGGCAGTTACACAGCCCAATAACTTTACCGTTTCTGGAAACATCACGAACAATGGCTCCTTTACTAGTCCAGGTTATGGAACCAGTATTTATACACTTTCTAGTACATCAGGTAGTTTAAATGGCTCTGGAAGTTTATCTCTTAGGGATATCCTAATCAACACACCAGCTGTTTATACTAATAATACAGATTTAACAGTTGGGGCTAGTTTGAATGGATCAGGCACATTTATTAATGGATCAGGAGGAACACTGAGGTATCAAGGCGATAACAGTGGAGGTTCAAATTTCACAGTCTCAAATTTTACGGCATCTGCTACAGGAAATACCGTGGTATATGGTGCCGCTTCTTCAAGCCAAAGATGGAGGGCAACAACTAGCACAAATAACGATTACTATAATGTAACCTTAAATTTTACAGGCACGGGGGATTATCAGCGTTTGCAGTTGGTAAATAATGTAAGAGTCAATGGAACTTTGAACATAGTTAATGGAGACCCAGTATTGAATACTTACAATTTAGAGCTAGCTTCTGGAGCCAGCGTAACAGGTGGAAGTGCAACTAATTACATTAGACAAAACAGTTCTGGAACCATAAGAAAGTATTATTCAGCAACAGGTGAATCTATATCGCTTCCAATGGGAGATACCGATGATTATTCTCCGATTACCAACTTTACTTTAAGTGGAGGTACTTTAGGAGTAAACCCATTTGTGAGTTTTGGTGTAACAGATGCTGTTCACCCCAATAGAAATACAGACAACACAGGTTCTGGAGGAGACGATGACGGAACCGCAGCAGTTTCTTATATAAGCAGATATTGGACAGTGAGCGGAAGTAATATTTCAGATCCAGAATTTAGCGCCACCTATCAATATGTAGATGCAGACGTTACT
>TARA_R110000796_G_scaffold8843_3_pt1 | contig 87287 bp, 74 predicted proteins | sample TARA_R110000796 | Tara Oceans TARA_R110000796 (sample SAMEA4397815) | marine metagenome | biome: Polar Biome; feature: [SRF] surface water layer (ENVO:00010504); material: water (ENVO:00002006), including particulate matter (ENVO:01000060) such as... | depth 5 m
CATCATCAACCGCCGCGCGCGCGCCGCCACCTAGGGCTGAGCAAGATCAGGCAGAAGAAATCGTTGTGCGGGCAAGCAAAATCAACACCCCATATGCCAAATATGCAGGGGTCGTCACCATTTTGGACGGTAGCGATTTGAATTTTGGCGGGGAGCGGGGCATGGATTCGATATTGTCGCGCATGGCGACGATATCTTCTACCCATCTCGGCAGCGGCCGTAACAAGCTGTTTGTCCGAGGCATCGCGGATTCCAGTTTTACCGGACCGACCCAAGCCACCGTCGGACAATATCTGGGTGACATCCGTTTGAGTTACAACGCGCCCGACCCCGACTTGCGATTATATGACATTGACCGGGTCGAAGTGCTCGAAGGCCCCCAAGGCACATTATACGGCGCAGGATCGCTGGGTGGCATTATCCGGACGATACCCGAAACACCCGATCCCTTTGCCACAGCCTTAAAGGCGTCCGCGGGTGTTTCGCTGGTCCAGCACGGCGCGCCGGGAAGCGATATATCGGCTACCGCAAATATTCCGATCGGAGACAGCGGCCACGCGTTGCGGCTGGTCGGCTATTCGATAAGCGACGGTGGCTATATCGACAATCCACGGCTTGGATTGAACGATGTCAATCGAACCAATATTCGCGGTGGGCGTGGTACGCTTCGCCTCGATCTTGGCGACCGATGGGCGATAGATCTTGGCGGCATCTATCAGATGATAACGGCTGAGGATGCACAATATGCAGACAAGGACGCTCCACCGCTAACCCGCAGCAGTCTCGTCGAGCAAGGGGCAAAGGCGCGCTACGGCTCGACAATGCTTGTGCTTATGAAGGACTGGGGCGATCTGCATTTCCAGTCGTCGAACGCCTATGTCGATCACCATCTTAACGAGCGGTTCGACGCCAGCCTGGTCGCCGATACGCCCCGTATCTTTGACCAGAAAAATGAAACGCGGATGTTTTCCAGCGAAACCAGATTGTCACGCCCGTTCCGGAACGGGCTGGGCTGGGTGCTCGGTACGAGCTTCGTCGATAATAAAACGCGCCAGACGCGAGCCTTCGGTGAAGACACCCTACGCACGGCAATTTCCGGTGTCACCAACGAGATCACGGAATTTAGTGCCTATGGTGAGGCGTCGGTCGAACTGTTGCCCGATATCGTCGCGACCGGTGGCCTGCGCTACACCCATGCCGAGCTCGGCGGCGAGGGCGAGGACGTAGATGCGCTGCTGGCTTTCACTGAAATCGGTCGCGCGGTAACAGCCAACCGCAAAGAGCAGGATCTGTTACCGTCCGCATCTTTGCTTGCAAATCTGGGTCGGAATGTAACATTTTATGCTCGCTATCAGGAGGGATTTCGCCCCGGTGGATTGTCGATTGATGGCAATTTTGTTCAGCGCTTTCGCAATGATCACGTATCCACTTATGATGCCGGCATGCGCTTCGGGCGCAAGGGCGTTACCCCGTTCGACGCCACAATCTCGATCTCGCACAGCCGCTGGCGCGATATTCAGGCAGATTATATTGATACCAATGGTTTCCCGACCACGGCGAATATCGGAGATGGTAAAATCACCAGTATATCGGCTTCTATTGCCGCCAGACCGCTGACCGGTTTGTCGCTTGAACTCGGTGCGGTATATAACCAGAGTCGCGTCACTCAGCTATCTTCTGAATTGCCACTGGCTTCTGTGACATTTGGTGGCTCGGCAGCTGCTTTGTCGCCGTCGGTTGTCATTCCCGGTTCCGGGCGGCTTGGTCGGATACCCAATGTCGCCAGCCATGCCATGCGCGGGTCAGCCAATTACGAGACCGTCCTCGGCGACGAGGATTTCCGCATTCAGGGATGGGCCAGTTATGTCGGCCCTTCCCGCCTGGGTATCGGGCCGAAACTGGGTGGCGGACAAGGAGATTATGTCGATAGCGGCTTTGCGGCGCGCATCGGCAATGACGCGCGTGGGCTGACCTTGACCGTAACCAACTTGCTGGATTCGCGTGGCAATCGTTTTGCCTTGGGGACACCTTTCGTCCCGGGCAGCGATGGCTATCTGACGCCGCTCCGCCCAAGGACGCTGCGGATTGCTGTCGATGTGGCTTATTAGTTCATCGGATAAGATGATGCTGAGGAATAAGAGCTTGAGCTGGCGTTTCGCACCCATAGGCCACCCGCATCAATGGGGGGGGGCACGCCTGACACTATACAGCTGCGCTCGGCAGCGATGAAGGTCTGTGAGATAGAAGACAGCTATTTCGAAGTGGGCGCGATCGGAGACTGCAATACGCTATCTGCCGATCCCCAATATTGAGAACATCAGCCTTTCTTAACCAAACTTGTGGTATAGAAGCTATAAATCACAGAGAAGCGTTAAAAAAATGGCATACATCCTTATAGCGGACGACGACGACATCCTCGTCGATATGATTCGATTGCGGCTGAATGGGCACGGTCATCACATCGAAGTGGCGGCCGATGGCGAGGCGGCGCTCGATGCCGTCTCCAGACAGCGCCCTGATATCATCATCCTTGATATGATGATGCCCATTCTTTCGGGCTCGGAAGTCTTGTCAGAACTCAAGGCCAAACCGGAAACACAGGATATACCGGTAATCATGCTCACCTCGCGGAGCGGCGAAGCAGATATTGTTCAGGCGTTGAAAGCGGGTGTGGATGACTATCTGACCAAGCCCTTCATCCCTCAGGAATTGATCGCCCGGATCGACAAACTTCTAATGAAATATAAGAATGACGGATAGTGCCCTTTCAAAATTTGCCGGAATTTCGATCGCAGCAATGCTGTTCGGTCTCCAGCCGATCCCGGCGAAAGCCCAAGTCGCTGCGGACGTCCAGAATAGAAGCACAGAGTCAAATTCGAGCCAGTCGGAGCGATTGGAAGAAGAGGCCGCTAATCATCCGCGTGACAGCGCACTTTTGCAACGATTGGCATCCGCCTATGCCGCGGAAGGCGACCTGGCATCAGCCAAGCGGACAATTGATCGTGCGTTGACGCTTTTCCCCAATGACAATGATCTTAAAATGGCAAATGCCAATATATTGCTCTGGCAAGGGCAGTTAAAGCAAGCCCGGTTACAAGCGGACGATGTTGCGAAAAATCATCCGGACTATCCCGGGCTGGCGGAATTTCGAATTGCTCTCAAGCGCGCCCAGGATGATCGATCCGTGCGCATGATCGGCGCGGCGGTCAATGTAGGTATTTCAGACGTCTCTTTCCCTCAGCGAAGCAGCCAGACATGGACGACACAGGTCGCGTCTGCCTCGTTTCGTCTCTCGGATAGCGGAAGCCTGACGACCACTGTGGATATGGAGCAACGCGAACAGTCCGATATCAGGTTGGTAGCAGAATATGCTCATCGACTGGAAAATGGATTCATCTCGGTCGGAATAGCCGCCACTCCCGATGCAGACTTTCGGGAGAACTGGAGCATCAAAGCCGCAGGACAAATCAACCTGTCCAGATCCGTCTCGATTATCGCTGACGGCAAGCTGGCAGATTATTCCACAAATATGGTCTTCGCTCTCGGAGCCGGTCTTGAATACAGGCCTGCTCCCGATCTCTTTTTCACCGCGCGGACGATCAATCTATTCGGCGGCGGTGAAAGCTACCGGTTCGGTGCTGCGTTGCGAGGCGATTATCGACCCGAGGGCAAAGCGGGATTATTCCTCTTGGCGGCAGAATATCCGGATACAGAGACTGACGGCACACGCCAGCTGCGCTCCTTTGCGGGCGGCCTGCTGGTGCCACTGGGTAAAGGATGGACGTTCCGGCTGACGGGGGAAGATGATCGACGCGAGAATAGCTATCACCGTCAGGCCATTAATTTCGGCCTTAGCTGGAGGTTCGGCGGGTCATGAACGTGTATGTCGGAATGATCGAACTGTCAGTGTTTGTGGCCAGCGCAATGCTCGTAATCTTTGGAGCGTTAATTCTTTATCGCTGGTGGGGTGAAAAGAAAAGTTCGGAACGCCGCGCGTTACACACCGACGTATCCCGAAGTTATATTCAGCGGATAGCTGGCCAAAGAGCGGATACGAGCCAGGCCTGGACAAAACCGCTTCGGTTGGAAGTTGTCAGTCATCTGCTGCTGCTTTTACGCGGGGGTGAACGCGACCGGCTCAAAGAATTTGCGGAACTGGATGGTCTGCTCGACGAAGCGTTGGGGATGTCGCGGAATATTCGAGCCGCAAAACGGATAGATGCGATACGTATCCTGCAACAATTTGGCAGCGCAGTTTGTATTGCCCGATTGCGCAGAATGATGAAGACTGATCGCAATCCGGACGTCCAACTCAACGCCGCCTTTGCGTTGGCTGCATCGGATGTCCTGCCACCTCCGCGCGAAACGATCACAATGCTCGGAATGTTCGAGCGCGATTCTTCGCGTCTCGACATCGCATTGTTGCGGTCTCTCGCCTCTAAATATGTCGGGCATTTCAACCTTCTTCTCGAAGAAGACATACCGGACAAGCGCCGCGCCATGCTGATCGATGCACTGGGCTGGTCAGGAGATATGTCGGTTTTACCCACGCTGGAGAAAGCCGCACGATCCAAAGATGTTGAAGTTCGCGCTTCCGCTTTGAGAGCTGCTGCGCAAATCGGTCACCCGTCGGTTCCCTGGGTGCTGGATCTACTGGATGATGAAAGCGAAATTGTCCGGCTCCAGGCAGCAAATAGCTGTGCAGTCCTCAGGTTACGTACTGCCGTTCCGCGCCTGCAGAGGCTTCTCTCCGATGATGTGCTTTGGGTCCGGTTGCGTGCCGAAGAAGCGCTAGCGCTTCTCACGACGGACTTGAGTAACGCCACAACCAACAAGGAAGAGCTTAGCAAATGAGTCTGGCTGAAATTCCGAATATTCTGTCTCAAATCGTTCTATATGTTGCTTTCGGCTGCATGATCATCGTGGTGTATCGCAATGCGGTCAGCCTCGCACAATTGCTATTGGCCGCATATGTCTTTGCTACGCGCGTCAAGCCTTCGCCGGCTTCCCTCGACCTATGGCACCGATATGCCGACCTCGCTTTACCCATTTCGGTTATCGCGCCAGCCTTCAATGAAGAGCTTTCTATCGTCGAAAGTGTCAAGGCGCTGCTCGCTCTCGAATATCCGGAACATGAGGTTATCGTCGTCAACGATGGTTCGGACGACAAAACGCTGGCAACTCTCATCGCCGGCTTCAATATGGTGAAGGCCAAGCGCCAGCAGATCGCTGCACTGCAAACGACCGAGATATTCGGTACATATAAATCACAGACGCATCCCAACCTTTGGGTAATCGACAAGGGAAACGGGCGGAAGGCCGATGCTGCAAATGCCGGAATAGGTTTCGCCCGCACTCCGCTGGTTTGCGTGATTGATGCTGATTCGATTATCGAGACCGACGGATTGCTTCGCGCGGCAGAGCCGTTCATGCTTGATGATGGCAAAATGGTGGCGGTCGGCGGCGCAATCCGGATAGCCAATGGTTGCGAAATAAGGGGCGGGTCGCTGCGCAAGGTCAGACTCTCTAAAAACTGGCTACCCCGGTTTCAGGTTGTGGAATATCTCCGCGCGTTTTTGACTGCCCGCGTCGCCAATGCGCATTCCAATACCTTGCTGCTGATCTCTGGGGCTTTTGGTGTTTTCCGTCGCTCGACCCTTGTCGAAATGGGTGGATATCGGCACGATACGGTTGGCGAAGATCTCGAACTGATTGTGCGCATGCACCGGCATATGCGTGACAAGAAGGAAGCCTATAAGATCGATTTTGTCCCTGAAATTGTTTGCTGGACGGAAGCCCCCGCTGAATGGGGCGGCCTTAAAAACCAGCGGGCAAGGTGGCAGCAAGGCGCACTTGAAACGCTGATCGAGCATTGGCGTATGATCGGCAATCCGCGGTACGGACGCATAGGGTTATTTGCCATGCCGCAAGTCGTGATCGAAGATATTCTCGGTCCGCCTGCAGAATTGTTAGGCTATCTGGTGGTGCCTGTTGCGATATTGCTGGGATTGCTGGACCCGATTGCGGCCCTCGCGTATTTTTGCATGACCGTTTTGTTTGGAACGGGGCTCAGCCTGGGCACCTTGATTCTGGAAGAAGTACAGCTCCGCCGGACTCCGAATGCCGCCGACCTTGCGAGAATCGGCGTTGCAGCATTCATCGAGAATTTCGGGTACCGGCAGGCTAATCTCGTGTTCCGTTTCATTGGCATAAAGCGCCACTTCAAAAAGGAAACTGCTTGGTCCCCCGTCCCGAGGGTCGGTTTTGGCGCCGCTTGATTGCCACGTTGGTTGCTAGGCTAGCATCAAATAGAAGAAGCAACGGTGGTACAATCAACGCTCTGGTTAACAGATCGGGAGCGGTCGCTTGCCCATATGCAATGATCGTGAGTGCCGTCAAAACGCACAACGATTGAAAATCAGTGTCTGCAGACCGGTTCAAGTAGGATAGCCTCCGGACCCGGAAGCCTATCCTGTCCGCTCTTATTTCGTTTCAGGCCGTCAGACTGGCGAGAGCATCGGCAAGCAGGCCCCTCGCATCCGCACCTTCTTCCCGTCGCAGGTCAACCTCAATTTGCACGCACTTGTCGCCCAGTCCTGCTTCACCGAAATAGCCCGCAGTTCCGGCGATTTTGTGGAGCATTTCGGCGATATCGGCTACAGTTTGGTCGTCCAACTGATCCTGACCCAGCGCCAGCGTAATGGCGTTGGCAGCGTCGTCCTTTCTGGCTCCAAATCGCTTGGTCAAATCGGCGTCGATCATGCTATTTTCAGCTTCGGGCAAAGCGGGATCGTCATGCTGCGCTTCCTCAATTGCTGCGCTATTGCCCCATTTGGCAATGGCAGCAGCCAGATCACGCCGACGCACCGGTTTCGCGAGATGGTGCTGCATCCCGGCCGAGAGCGCCGTTTCAATGTCTTCCTGATACGCATTGGCAGTTAACGATATGATCGGAAGCGTTGCTTCGTCAAAGCCTTTGGATCTGAGTTGTTTGGCTGCCTCGATCCCGTCCATTACGGGCATCTGCATATCCATCAAGACCAAGCTATAGGGATTGCCAGAGATTGAAGCCGCCTGAACCATAGCCACTGCGGCGATCCCGTCCGGAGCGATGTCGATCCTGTGCCCCAGCTGTTCAACCATCTTGCGGATCAAGGCCTGATTGATGTCATTGTCTTCGGCCGCCAAAATCCGGTGCCTAATCGAAGAAACCTCATCTTCTTCAGGTGCAATCGGATGAACCGGAGATATGGGAGCTTCGCATGTCACCAATGGCAATTCGAAGGTGAAGGTAGAGCCTTTGCCTTCTATGCTGGATGCGAAGAGTCGCCCGCCCATCATTTCCGCAAGCTGCGAACTGATAGCAAGGCCAAGGCCGGTCCCACCATATCGGCGAGCCGTACTGCTGTCTGCTTGAGTGAACTGTTCGAAAATATAATCTAGCCGGTCTGCCGGAATCCCTATGCCGCTATCGCTAACACTTATCCGCAATCGAGGATGATCGATATCATTTTCAAGCGCGACTGTTACCTCGACACTGCCCCGCTCGGTGAACTTCAATGCGTTACCGATCAGGTTCAGTACAATCTGCCGTATCCGCATAGCGTCGCTTTCGATCCAGGCGGGCAGCGAGGGATCAACATGCAGCGATAACTCGATATGCTTGGTACGAGCGACGGGCTCCATCAGCCGTATGCAGTTGGTAAGCTTATGACGTAAATCCAGAGCTTCCTTCGCGATAGTCATTTGGCCTGCTTCGATTTTCGCCATGTCGAGAATATCGTTCAGCAACCGCATCATCGCCCGACCGGACTCTGCAATCATTTCAATATTTTCACGCTGTTGTTCGTCCAGATCGCCCGCCAGAGCAATTTCGGTAAAGCCAATCACCCCATTCATCGGTGTACGAATTTCATGGCTCATATTGGCCAGGAAAGCGGATTTTGCTGCAGCGGCATTCTCTGCGTCATTTTTAGCCTGCCGTAATTTCTCTTCCAGATTTTTCGTCGCATTGACATCGCGCAGCGCAGCTATGATTTCTTGTGGCTCGCCCGTGACCGGATCGCGTAGCAGGCCGCAATTTGCCTCCATCCAGATATATTTACCCGGTTCCAGAATACTTTCCGTACGATAAGACAAAACCGTATTGTCCTGCTTTCCCGAGGTGAGCAGTTTAAATGCGGCCAATACGGCTTCCTTGTCATCCGGATGGAACTGCTCGAGCATCGACAAACCTTCGAAACTGCTTGGTGGAACTTCAAACATATCTTCCACCGAAGGCGAAGCGTAAGTGCAGATGCCGTCGAGCGTCATTTTGAAAACTGGATCGGTGGCATTTTCGGCAAGGACGGAGAGCTGCTGCTCGCGCTGGGCAAGAGCCGTCAGAACGTTCTTTCGTTCGGAAACATCCATGAGAACGCCAATAAATCCGTTCACGCGGCCAGCTTCGTCCTTTTCCGGAGCAGAAAATAGTTCCGTCCAGACAATAGTGCCGTCCTCTCGCCGCCAACGAAACTCGAAGTTTAACGGCGCTTCCCTTTCTACAGCAGAACTCCATGAATCCTGGACGCGCTGGAGATCATCCGGATGAATGGCTTTGGACCATCCGGTCCCTTCCCATGCACCATCTTCCAAACCGGTAATCTGCTTCCAGGCGGTATTCACATAGGTGCACATTCCGTCGATGCTCGTTCTAAAAATCCCGGCCGGCGCCAGGTTCGTGAGTGACTGGAACCGCCGCTCGCTTTCCTGCAATCGAAGCAGGTTTTCACGTTGTTCCGTCACGTCATTGAAGACCCCGACGAATCCGCTTATTTTACCGTCGCGATCAAATTCGGCTGCATTGACCGTTTCGCCCCATAAATCTTTCCCGTCGGCGTCGACGAACAACGCGACCCTGCGCCTTACGTCTCCCGGTTTATTGAAACCTGTAAACGCCTTGTCCTCTTCATATTCCTGACCGGTTTTAAGAACAGACTTCCAGCCGTCACCCAACAGGTCTTCTGTCTCCACGCCAAAGCGGGCCGCCCATGCTGCATTCACATAGGTAAGCCGTCCTTCGCTATCGGCCTGGAATATTCCGACGGGCGCGGCTTCTGCCAAGGTTCGAAATCTGGCTTCGCTTTTTGCCAGCGCGTGTTTTCTCGCCAGCTCGTCGGTGATGTCCCGGAGGTTACCGACCGAACCACAGAATTTTCCATCTTTGTCGGCCAGTCTCTGGACCAAAACGGCGATATCGCGATAGCTACCGTCAGCATGCATGAACCGCTGTTGCAGGTTTAGTTCCTGGACTTCACCGGCAATGATTTTAGGATAGGATTTGGCGGCAGCCAGAACATCGTCAGGATGTAGCAACCGCGTTGATTGCCAGCCGAGGCTTTCTTCTACCGAATAACCGGTCAGATCATGCCATGACGAATTCAGAAAGGCCCACCTTCCCCTTACGTCGGTTTTGAAAATAACTTCCCCGACCCCGTCCAGAATCGAAGCTATAAAATCCCGGCTCTCGTGCAATTCGCTCCGTACGGCCGACCTGTTCGCCAGCACCGCAGCAACTGGCAAACCGACTGCGAAACATGCCCCCAGGAACAGTTGCAGCGTAAACGCCTGCTCCCGCAGACTGCCGTTCACCAAAGCAATAGGTCCGGTCCCGTAATGCGTTGCAAATATGGCGAAGATGGCAAAAACCGTTACCGAAATCGCTGTTCCGAGCAATCCGGTGCGGAATGCTGCGAATACGACGACGGGGCAAGCAAGGAACAGTAACGGAAATACCGGCTGGGTAAAAACCAGTATCGCGACAGAAATGGTTGCAATAACCATGATGCCCCAATCAACCGTACTTCTCACATCCTCCGGTTTACCATTGCCAAGATTGCCAAGCGCGATCGAGACGGCCGAGGCAAAAATTGGAATTGGTAATGCATGGGCCGCCATCCATTCCATCCAGTTGGCGAGTGCCAGCGCATGATCAGATCCACTGATTGTCAGCGCCGCTATTACGCCGGCAATCATCGGCGCGATGAGCCCTGAAATCACCAAGATAGATATATGCCTTGAATTCCCCATATCCGGGCGACGACCGCAAAATCGATGCATGGCCCACACGACCAAAGAAATTTCTGCCAAGTTGGCGGAGGTCAGCAGCAAGGCAACGCCCGGAGTATCGCCAACCGCCAGATTGGCTAACAGATTGGCAAATCCGCTCGCCGCCAGGAACAGCGCACATTGTTTCCAGCTTTTTTGAAATAGAAACCCGATCAGGAGCGCATTGGCGATCCAGAAGGTCGCTATCCGCCCGGATTCAATCGTTATTATCACGCTGGCCCAAGCCACCACGCCATAGATGAGAGCGACTAATATCGGCAATGCAATTGCCTGAAAACCAAGGGTCGCGCCCTGGGACCTGGATGTAATTGGCGAGTTTTGTTCCATCCTAGCGGATTAAGGCCTCTTGGTTAATATTTGGCGAATTGCAAACTATACAACGCACGCTGTGATCCGTCTAACATGTCGACTGTAATTTTGGCCAAAAAAAGGAGCAGGACTATGATTGAACGTGAGGTGTCCGGTGAGAGCGCGGGCAATAATGTTGAACAGCGTTCAAGTCACATCCAGGCCGAAAATCTGCAGCATATTGCAGACCAGATGCAGCCCTGAATTGCCCGCATTCGCGCAGTTGCTCGCCTGATTCTTCGACGGCTTCGCCTGCGCAAGAATGTCAACAAGTGGGTGGAATGCGGTCATTAAGATGCGCCCCGGGGGATGACTGTTTTATCCCGAGAGCGGACACTAGTGTGCCACCTCACATCTCGATCGATCAGGCTGATTTTAGAAGGGCATTGCTTTCAATTCCCAACCATGTCGCTTGAAAAACTTCCGATGTCACCGCTTTGGAGATGTGCCAGCCTTGGCCTACATCGCAGCCGTGTTGCGTCAGCAAATCCTTGCACTGCTGATCTTCTATGCCTTCGGCAACAACTTTAAATCCCAATGCATGAGCCATTTCGATAGTGGATTTGACCATGACATGGTTTGCATTGTTAGTGGTCATGGTTCGAACAAAGCTCTGATCTATCTTGATTTCATTTACGGGCAGGCGCTGCAGATAGCTCATGGTAGACTGTCCAGTACCATAGTCATCAATGGATATTTTTATCCCGGCATCTCGTATCCGGTTAAGGGCAAGCACCGACAATTCCGGATCAGCCAGAGCGGCGGTCTCGGTGACTTCAAATATTACCTGCTCACAAGCCACGTTGGCTGATTCAACCATGGCAATTACTTTCTCAACAAACTTGCTATCTCCGAGTAGTTGAGCGGAAATATTCACTGAACAGCTCAGATTTTCCTGTCGTGCGCCCCAGGAAGACAAGTCCTGCAATGCATGTTCCAGCACGAAACAGGTCAGGTCATCAATCCGGCCCACCTTTTCGAGCATTGGAATGAAGATTGCCGGACTAATCATGCCCTGTCCCGCGTGGTTCCACCGAACCAGAGCTTCTGCGCCATTCAATTCATCAGCCTGCAGATCCCACTTGGGTTGATATACAACTCTGAGTTCCCTGTTTTGGATCGCCTGATCAAGCTCCACCAGCAAGTTGAGTTTTTGACCAATGGCCTGATCGACGTCATCGTCGTGCGACACCCATCTTTTGCCGGTAGCGTGAGCCTGCTCTGACGCGACCATCGCTTTGTCGATGGATTTGTTGCTGCTACCGAATGCAGGATTAATCTTGATCTTCGTAGTGCCGGCCATCACCGGAGATTGAAATAGCACGTTGGCAGTATCAAAATGGCCATCGACATCCGCCGCATATTCGTTTTTGATGACCCACGCCATTATGTCGGTATCCACATGGAATATACGCTCTTCAAGTGCGAGAAACTTCAATCGATCCGCTAGACTGTTAAACATCTCCATTCGGGAATTCTTGTCAGTTACAACCAGCAATTCATGGAAGTTCGAAAGCCGCGCCGTAGCTATATGACAATCGCTCTTATCGGAAATATATCTCAACATTGCAGCATCATTCGGCAACTTGCTAGCCTCGTTGAAAAATCGGCTCATTTTAAGCGCCAAATCTGTGGTGAGCAATTTCCGCACGATTAAAAAGGTGCCGAGGGCAAAAAAGGTAGGAACGTTGGAAAAGGTAAAGTGATTTAAATACTCTGTGACCAACAACGAACAGACGAGAAGCAACCCAAGGGACCACGTTATCCAGACCAATGCCTTGTCAGAAAATTTTCTGGTTAGGATGCAGCCAAGCAACAGGATTGTTGCAAATAATAACGGCGGGTATTTACCAAAATTCGGTATATTTGTGCCTTGCAACAATGTTTCCGCTGCCATAGCTTGAATGACCACGCCCGGAACCACCCCGAAGCGGCTTATCGGATATCGGTCACCCAATTCTATTGCTGTGGCTCCGACCAGGACTTTCTTGCCTAGAAGTTCGGTCGGCTGATTGTCTGAACCCAATATATCAACGAAGCTGACACGCGGTAAGGTCGCTGGGTTGATGCTTTGATCTATTACGAAATTTTCTTCGATATTCCCGGAAACTTCGGCAACCATGCTGGCTAAAGATGGTCGCGGTGTATCGGCAGTCATGGTACCAAAGCTATATTGATTCAATTGCCCGCGCTTGTCGGGATGGACGTTGACCGATGCAAGAAATGCATTTTCCCTGAGCACTTCGATCGGCAGGCTTTCTATGTGGGACGATTGCCCTGAAGATCCCTGCTGTCGGAATGTGGGCAGAACAATTGTTGCATCGGAATTTGCGATGGCGTTTGCAAAAATCTTATCCTGTTCGGCGCTGGAATAAGCAGAAAAATCGATATCAAAAGCGATTTGAGAAACACCGGATTCCGTAAGTATGTCGATTAACCGGCCATAATATTCGCGAGGCCAAGGCCAGCGGTCCATAGCCTGCAAGGACTTGGCATCTATCTCGACCAGCACGATTTCACCGGATGCCGGTTTCTCGAGTAGATTGGCGCGCATGTCCTTGAGTTGCTGTTCCAGCTCGCCGCCAACACCAATCACCGCCAACACAGTACCCACAAGCGAGGCCAGCGCCCAAGCCAGAAGAACGCGGCGAAACACATTAAAGTGAATTGAGGTTAGGAAAGTCTTCAAAAATATCTCCGGTATTCAACCAACAGATATTTCTACAGTAGATGACTGTATTTTGGGTTAACCCCCGAATTTGAATCACAGGTCAAGTACTGAACCGTTCGATTTTAAGGGATTCTAGTTATTTTTTCCTCCCTTACCCTTGCCGTTTCCAACTCCGCCATTGCCGTTGCCGCTACCATTGCCGCCAGCGTTGCCGTTTCCAACTCCGCCATTACCATTGCCGTTACCATTGCCGCCGGCGTTGCCGTTTCCAACTCCGCGATTGCCGTTACCAAGCGGATTACCGCTGCCATTGCCGACGGCGCCCGGATTGTTATTATTCACACCATTGTTTGAATTTGCACCAGAAAAGCCTGAAGCTGGGGCCCTGTTCGTTGCCATTTGGTTGGCGGGGAGCGCAGGTCCGCCACTGTTGACCAATCCACCCGTAACATTGCTAAGGGATACTGGCGCTTCCATCACAGGAGCGCTGATGACACCTTCAAAGCTGTTATTGGCGATTTCGACTAAAACCGATTCTGCCACTGGTTCAGGCGTGTCACCACTTCCTGCGGGTGCATTTGGAGAGTCAATTGTGCGTGTTTCCGCGCCGGTGATTGACAATCTATATTGCTGGTCGCGGTTTACCACGCCAATCATACCGGGTGACAATAATTGCGTTGCCCCTCCATCTAGCGTGGAGACCTGGACAGCACCTTCAGTCACTTGCACCGCTGTGCCCGATTCAGTTACGGTTACGCTGAACGTCGTTCCTTTTACGACAGCCGCCAGATAAGGGGTCTTTACCCCGAAATGCGGCGTTGCCTTCTTGTCGATACGAAACAGCACATTGCCGAGTTCTTCAAAAAACTGAACAACACCACCGCTTTGTGCCGGTGCACTGATACGCAAGCGGCTATTGGGGGAGACAACTACATATTCTTGTCCCCGAACCAATATCGCGCGACTTTTCTTGCCCGTCGCAATGACATCTCCGGCACTCAATAAGCCGCCGCTTGTCGCAATTGTCGAGACGCCGGAGCGCAAAATATTAACGGTACCGCTACTCTCTGAGAGCTTCCAATGCGGCGGGCCCGCATGAGCGGTTCCGGCCGCCAAAAACACTGTAACTGCGAGGAACTTTGTCAATCTTTTCATCAATAATTCTTCCGTCTCTTGGCCAAATACCAAATTCATAACTGTTCTATTAAGCGGCCGATGTAGCGATACCGTTTAAAATAACCCTGAATTTTCGGTTAATATTGGCCATCACTAAGGATTTCCTAAGGATTTAAAGATAAATGGGTGTTGTTTTATTTTCAGGGGCAGTTCGTGCGATCAATCATCCAATCTACAATGTTGATGAGTTTTTGTTGCCATTCGATTCCAGCACTAGCGCAACAGAACCGGAATCCGTTCGAGAGCGTGGACAATCGGGGAGAATGGGTTGCGGGAGATGCCGGAACGCGCGGCCAAATGGAACAAGTGGTTGCACCAACTGTGGCTGAAAATTCGTTACATCCGACGCCGCCGGGTAGCAGTTCAATCACCATTGGCGCTATCAGCGTAACAACTGCGCCCGAGATCCCATCTCAAATACTGGTGACCAGTTACGAAAAATTCATTGGGCAGGAAGCCAGTCAGGAAAACCTGAGCGCATTAGCGAGTGCAATCTCTACAGCCGCTCGCGAGCGCGGATATATTTTTGCCAGTGCGCAAATTCCACGTCAGTCGGTCGCAATTGGTGTTGTGTCGGTCCAGCTTGATCCCGGCGCGATAGACGAAGTGCGGATCCTAGGCGCGCAGAACAAGCGCTTGCAAAAAATATTGAACAAGTTGCATTGCAATGCTGCCCACTCCGATATGATCGAACGGCAGTTGCTCCTTGCGGGCGATCTTCCTGGAATTTCGCTCGAAAACACAAGTTACCAGCGCGAAAATGGCAAGGGCGTGTTGATTGTAACAGTCCGCGAAGACAAAGCGAAGGGCTATGCGGCACTGGACAATTACGGGCCAAAAACTCTTGGACCGTTCAGAGCGCGACTCGATCTGGATATTGCAGGCCTATTGATGGACGGCGATGTGCTGACCACCAATGTGATAAGCTCGGTCCAGCAACCCCGTGAGTTAACCTACATAAATGCCCGTTATGCGATGACGCTTGGCGATGGCGGAACCGTGATCGGTTTCTCCGGGGCTGGCGGACGGACAAGCTCAGGCAGCTATTTACGTAGCTTTGATTTTACCGGACGCAATCGCTACGCCTCTGTTTTCGCAAGCCATGCAGTGTTGCGCAGCAATGACTTCAATCTCTGGATTAACGCAGAGCTCGCGTATCTTAACGTCGAACAATCGCAAAATGGACAGCTATTTCAGGATGACCGAATTGCCACGGCCGCCTTGAACTTTTCAGGGAACTATAATCTCGGCATCGGACGGATTTATGGAGGCATTGGCGTAACTCAGGGTCTCGGAATTTTGGGAGCAAGCGAAGTCGGCGATCTGCTGAATTCTCGCAGAGATGGTAGCGGAGAATTTACCAAAGCAAATTTCTGGATAAACTCAATACTGGATGTCGGCGGCGGTTTTGGAATGCGACTAGCAGGCAACGCTCAAATAGCATCGCGACCACTTCTCTCACCCAATGAAATCGCTATTGGCGGACCATATTTCGGCAAAGGCTATGACTTCAGCGAGCGCTTTGGTGATGAAGGCGTGTTAGGATTGGCCGAATTGCGCAAAGAGTTCAAAAATGCCAATAGCTGGCTCGACTGGTTCCAGCTTTATGGATTTGTCGATGGCGGATATGTCTCCAATATTGGCACTGGCTACGGTGACGGATCGCTCGCGTCCGCTGGCGGCGGTGTACGCGCGCAAATCGGAAAATTTGATCTTGGCGTTGAGGCCGCTGCTCCGGTTAGTGACGATCGCTTCGAAAGCGGCGACCGGTCACCCAAGATGAACGTGCAAGTTGGATTGCGGTTCTAGAAGACTACGACATAGTTCCAAGGTGTCCTGTTGCACCAGCAACGGACGTTCGATCGGACGAACGCAATTGTCCACGTTTAGGGCGGAAGACGTCGTGACGATTTTCAACCGCGCGACGTCCGCTAGTTGGTCCTATTGTCCAAAACCCGACAGGCCGCAAACGGCCCATAAGCGGTCTTCGCAAACATGTATTTGGAATGCCCAGCCCCACCTGCATGGGAAATTATGTTTGTTTTCTATCGGTAGTGTAAGTTTGTCTCGGTTAATTAAGGTTCGAATTCTCACGAGAAAGCCCGCTTTCTCCATATAGTTCAGTTGGTTTTAGGTATTTTGAAATCCACTGCCGCTAATTTTTGAGCCCCGTCAATTTCCTCGGTTTCCCGCCGCTTATCAACGATCGCCGGAAGTACCATTCAACACGGCTGCAACCTGGAATCGGCCAGCATGCAGATTTTCCCAATATTGTCATGCCCGCAGTAAAACTTGATGTGGCAATTGTATTGATGCACCATCTGCCAACGTTTCTGCTTGAAGGGAAGATAATGGGTACAGGCGACCAGGCCGAGATCGCTTCGGCTACGGTAGCAAGTGATCTTGAACTGAGCGACCTTCGAGCGGCACTTGCTGCAGGCTGGGCCGATTTCAGGGCATATCCCGAATTCGGGCTGTTTTTCGCAGCAATATATGTGACTGCCGGGATGTTTCTCTATTTCGGGCTTTTTGTCCAAGGTGAGATTGTGTGGTTAGTTGCTGCCGCAGCGGGGTTTCCGCTTCTTGCACCCTTTGTAGCCGTCGGACTTTATGAAGTCAGCCGCCGCCGCGAAGCCGGTATCGCCATGAATTGGCCTGCCGTACTCGGGGCATTGCGGGGACGCGGCGATGAACAGATATTGACCATGGGCGTTATTCTGTTTGTCGCATTCGGGTTCTGGCTGGGACTCGCTCATGGAATTTTCGCCATCTTTCTGGGGGCGTCCGGCGTCGGATCGGAATCGCTTGCGCTCTTTGGCACTGGCGCGGGCATCATGATGTTGCTGGTCGGCGGGTTGGCGGGCGCGTTGATGGCGCTGGCATTTTATTCGATCACGGTCGTTAGCCTACCGATGCTGGTCGATCGTCAGGTTGATTTCATTACGGCAATCATTGTGAGCCTGGCATCAGTGCGGTCAAACAAACTCGTCCTGCTGACTTGGGCCTTTGTAATTGCGATCACCCTGTTTATTGCCATGCTGCCGCTTTTCCTGGGGCTTCTCGTCGTGCTTCCCGTACTCGGACATACAACTTGGCATTTATATCGTCGCCTTGCCGGCGAATCCGGCACATAGTAATGGACTAGCACGGACAATGCCCGGATAGACGAAGTAATGGTCATCGTCCTTGCTGGCGACAAAGTGATCGGCTAATCTAGCACCCATGCCATACCCAAGCGGGTATCCACATTAGGGCACTCCCCGTAGGGAAAAGATTTTCACTAAGCTGAAAAAATGGTGCTGCTAGAGAGAATTGAACTCTCGACCTCGTCATTACCAATGACGCGCTCTACCACTGAGCTACAGCAGCCGGACCATTTTGATACGCTGGCGATAGCCGCCGCGTGGGACGGTTTGCACCGAACCGAGGGGCTAAGACCAAATGCTTAGCATCTTGTCAAGCGGAGTTGCATTTTTCACTCGATAATGCAATCAGGCGCCATGCCAAAACCCCAGCCCAAATCGGAAAAATTACGCAAGGAAGCGGAGAAAGCCGAGCGGCTCTCCGCGCAGCTTCGCGCCAATCTGCGTCTCCGCAAGGCGCAAGCCAAGCAGATATTACCAAGCGATGCGGACGCAAAACCGCAACCCTAGGGGCCGGGCCTAAGCGTTCACCACCGCGCGTTCGGGCTTGATATTCTCGAACTCGCTGACCGCCTCGATAAATTTTGCAGATACCGGCGCGACCTGTTCGGTTGCTGGATCAAACCATACATAGGTCAGCTTGATCACATTGAGCAGCTCTTCCCCGCGCAAAATATGCACCAGCAGCGTATAGCTGGTCCGGCCGAACCGGGTGATTCGCACCGCGATGTCGAGCAGATCATCGGCCTTTGCTGACGCACGATAATCGACATCGGCATGGCGCACCCAGTTGTCGCCGCCAAAATGGCGCGTAAAGCTGCCGAGCATGTCGTTTTCGTCCCGCGGCCGGTCTGCCGCCACCAAGGCGCGCATATATTCGGTCATGCCGACATCGGCAAAGGCCAGATAATGGGCATTGAAGACAATGCCCTGCAAATCGCACTCGGCATAGCGCACGCGTAGCGGGGTGATCAGGCGGAAGCCGTCGCGGGGGTTTTTCTGTTCTGTCATGGCGCTGGCTCTTTCCCCAGCGCCGCCTGGCTGTCAACCAGCTTTGCAATCACCGCGTTCAGAGCGGCGCGGTTTGGGACTCCAGCCATTCCAGCGCATCGCCTTGCAGCTGCGGCGCGATCACCGCACGTACCTTGGCATGATAGTCATCGACCCACTGACGCTGGTTTTGCGATAGCATGTCGACCTCGATCAACTTGCGCTCGAGCGGCGCGAAAGTCAGCGTCTCGAAGCCGAGCATGGTCTGCTCGCCGCCTTCGATCTCCCGCTCCTCGACGAGGAACAGATTCTCGATCCGGATGCCGAATTCACCGGCCTTGTAATAGCCAGGCTCGTTGGACAGGATCATGCCCGGCTGCAGCGGCTCGTTCAGGCCGCCGGAGCTGGAGATCCGCTGTGGTCCTTCGTGCACCGAAAGATAGCTGCCGACGCCGTGGCCGGTGCCGTGGCCATAGTCCACGCCATCGGCCCAGAGATATTGACGGGCCAATATGTCGAGCTGCCCGCCGGTCGTGCCTTTGGTAAATACCGCCTGATCGAGGGCAATATGGCCTTGTAGGACCTGCGTATAGCGCTTGCGCATTTCTGCGGTCGGTTCACCAACCGCAACCACGCGCGTCACATCCGTGGTGCCGTCGAGATATTGCCCGCCGCTGTCGACCAGATAGAGAGAATTCATCGCGACCGGCTGGTTGGTTTCTTCGTTCACGCTGTAATGCGGCAGTGCGCCATGATCGCCCGCGGCAGAAATCGTGTTGAAGGACAAATCCTTCAGTTCCGGACTTTCATCGCGAAACTTGCGCAGCCGGGCAGCAGCCAACAGTTCATCCAAGGCGCCCTTTGGCGCTTCCTGTGCCATCCAGTGCAGGAATTTGGTCAACGCCGCTCCGTCACGCTTCTGCGCGGCCTTATGGCCGTTGATTTCGGCTTCATTCTTGATCGCCTTGGCGAGAATGGTCGGATCGCGATCTTTGACGATTGTGGCTCCAGCGTTATCGAGCGCTTCGAAAATGGCGGCAACCGAACGTTCGGGATCAACCGCAACGGTTTTGCCAGCCAGATCAGACAAGGCGTCGGCCAGTTCGTCATAATCGCGAATCTCGACATGATTGCCGAGATGCTCGCGCACGGCATCAGTCAACTTTTCCTGCGCGACAAACAGGGTCGCAGTTTCGTCTGCACGAACAATTGCATAAGCCAAAGCTACCGGCGTATTCGTGATATCCTTGCCGCGGACGTTGAAGAACCAAGCAACCGAATCCAGCGCGGCGATGACCGTGGCATCATAGCCCTTGTCGTTGAGCCATGTCGCGACATCCGCTCTTTTGTCCCGCGCCGATTTTCCGGCATATTGATCGCTATGGACCGCCAGCTTCTCCAGCGAGCGTTGCGGCTGGTCTTCCCAGACCGCATCGACCGGATTATTTTGCACGGCAACCAGTTCCGCGCCGGTCTTGGTCAGCGCCTTGCCGGCCGTATCCGCCCATTCGCGGGTGTGTAGCCAGCCGTCATAACCGATTTTCGAGCCTTTTGGGGCATTGGCGGCGAGCCATTCATGCGGCTTCTGATCCGCTACATTGACATATTCATAGAGATTTCCGTCGACCTGGTCACGGACCTGGACGACATAGCGGCCGTCGATAAACATCGCTGCCTTGTCCTTCAGCACGATGGCTGAACCCGCTGAACCACCAAAGCCGGTGAGCCATGCCAGACGTTGCGCATATTCGCCGACATATTCGCTCATATGCTCGTCACAGATCGGCACGACAAAGCCGTCGAGGCCGTCTTTTTGCATTTGTTCCCGCAACGCTTTGAGACGGGCTTCATAGGTAGACATCAACATCGCCGAGCAAACTCCTTGAATAAGCTTATAGTGCAACACATAGGGGTTCCGGGCCCCATTCGCCACCTAAATCCGGCCGGAGATATAGAGAGAATATGACCAAAAACCTGACTCGTCCGCCATTTGCAGAACAGCGTCCTCACAGTTACGAGCGGCACGGATATGTCGTCAACGATCCGTGGCACTGGCTGAAAGATGCGCGATATCCGGTTGTCGAGGACGAGGATGTGCTCGCCTATCTCAAGGCCGAGAATCAGTGGTTCGAACAGAATATGGCGGATCGCAAGCCGCTGACCCAGTCGCTGTTTCAGGAGATGAAGGCGCGGATCAAGGAAGACGACAGCTCGGTGCCGCAAAAGGACGGCGACTGGCTCTACTGGAGCAAGTTCGAGGAAGGCATGCAATATCGCCAGCATTGGCGCAAAGCGGTATCGGGCGGCGAAGACCAGCTGATGCTGGACGAGAATGTGTTGGCGGAAGGAAAGGAATATTTCCGGCTCGGCGCAGCATCTGTGTCGCCAGATGGCCGCTTGCTGGCTTATGCCTATGATGACAACGGGTCGGAACGGTTCGAAGCGCGGGTCAAGGATCTGTCCAGCGGAGAACTGCTGCCCGACATCATCCCCGGCACCCTCTCGAGCCTGGTCTGGTCCGCCGACTCAACAATGCTGCTCTACGGTCTCGCCAATGAACAATGGCGGACCGATAATGCCCGGCTGCATGTTCTGGGGACCGACATTGCCGCTGATGTCGAGCTGTATCACGAAGATGATGAAGGATTTCGCGTCGGCATTGGCCTGACCCATTCGGAAAAATACATCGCCATCTCGACCGGCGATCACGAGACCAGCGAAATACGGCTGGTGCCGACCGACAATCCGCTCGCCGAACCGATACTGGTCTCTGCACGCAAGACCGGCCGCGAATATGATGTCGAGGAACATGACGGCACGCTATATATCCTGACCAACGATGATCATGTGAATTTCCGGCTTGCCACCGCGCCTGTTGCCGACCCGGACAACTGGACAACATTGATCGCCGGATCGGACGAATTTTATCTGACGGATATCTGCACCTTCAAGAATTTCTATGTAACGGAAGGTCGCGAAAACGGCCTCGATCAGATTGAAATCCGTTCCTATGGCGATCCCGCCAAGGTCGAGCGTATCGCGTTTCCCGAGGCCAGTTATAGCGGCGGACTGGACGACAATCCCGAATATGATGTCGACAAGCTGCGGCTCGGCTATGATTCGATGGTCACACCGGGCACGGTCTTTGACTATCATCTGTCCGACAAATCGCTCGAAACGCTGAAGGTTCAGGAAATCCCGTCCGGCTATGACGCCAGCCAATATGTCACCGAACGGTTGATGATCGAGGTCCGCGACGGGACGATGGTCCCGGTGTCGCTGGTCTATCGCAAGGATACCAAGATCGACGGTAGCGCGCCGCTGCACCTCTATTCTTATGGTGCCTATGGCTATGCCGTACCGCCCAGCTTCTCGACGACGCGGCTCAGTCTGGTCGATCGGGGCTTCGTCTATGCCATTGCCCATATCCGCGGTGGCGACGATCTGGGCCGCAACTGGTATCTGGACGGCAAGCTGACCAAGCGGACCAACACGTTCAACGATTTTGTCGATGTCGCAAAGGACCTGATTGCCAAGGACTATACGAGCACGGGCCGGATCACCGCTTCGGGCGGTTCCGCTGGTGGCGAGTTGATGGGCGCGATCGTCAACAGTGACCCCGAACTATGGGGCGCCGTCGTGGCCCATGTGCCCTTTGTCGATGTGCTCAACACGATGCAGGACGAAAGCCTCCCGCTGACCCCCGGGGAATGGCCGGAATGGGGCAATCCGGTCACAGACAAGGCGGCCTTTGAATATATCCGCAGCTATTCGCCTTATGACAATGTGACCGCGCAGGCATATCCGCCGATGTTGATCACCGGCGGCCTCAATGACCCCCGCGTCACCTATTGGGAGCCGGCCAAATGGACCGCCAAATTGCGTGCGACGAAGACCGATGACAATATCCTGCTGCTCAAGACCAATATGGGCGCCGGCCATGGCGGTAAGTCGGGCCGCTGGAATGCTCTGGAAGAGACGGCAGAAGAATTCGCTTTCATATTGTGGCAGATGGGGATGGCTGAGTGAGTAGCGGAAGCCCTCCTTCTCCTCCGATCGAAACAGAACAAGGCTTCAGACTGACGTTCACCGCACAGCCAGATGACATTGACGAACTCGGCCATGTCAATAACGCAGTCTGGGTGCGCTGGATTCAGGATCTTGCGACGGCGCACTGGCAAGCGGTCGCGCCGCAAGACGCCATTGACCGCTATATCTGGGTCGTGAGCCGGCACGAGATCGATTATCGCGGCAATGTCGGGGTCGGCGAGACGGTGACCGGACGGACGTGGATTTCAGAACCGCCCAAGGGCGCGCGGTTCTGGCGTAATGTCAGCTTCACCGGACCCGATGACAAGATCAAGGTCGCCGCGAAAACCAACTGGGCAATTATCGAGCGGGCAAGCGGACGCCCCGTTCGTGTGCCCGTTGATCTCGCAGAGCTGTTCTTGAGGGGTTAAGGGGCCGGTATCGCGGTAGAAGGCGCCAACGGTGAAGGCTGGTCCACTTTTTCCCCTTCGGCCGTACGCAATTGTTGCGGTTCGAGTATCGCTGCGGTTTCAATGACATCCAGCGCCCGCCGTGCTTCATTATAGCGACGTGCCTTTTCCATCCACTGCAAGACATCGCCATCCTCGTCAATCCCGGGCAGCTTCTCGACTTCGGCGATCGCGGCATCGACATTGCCGGTTTCGACATAGCGTTTCGCCCGGATTAACCGCTGTTGCGGTGCCGGGGACGGCGTGCCTTGACGACGAATGACGAAGAGTTCGGAAAGTTCCCGCTGAAAGTCGGCCCAGAAGCCCGCGCCACTAGATCCGGTCGTAAGCGCCGGACCCAGTTCGTCCAGTCCTGCGGACAATTCTTCCAGGGTGACCGGTTCACGGGAAGCGTTGACAATAGTCGTCACCGCCTTGGGCTGCGCATCGCCGAAACGCAGTCGCAATTGGGGATCGATATAGCCAAGCGGTGATCCACGATCCAGCGCCCGACGAGCGGCAAAGGCGATCAACAACCCCTCTGCCCGGGCAGCATTGCCCGACGCAGCCTGCGCCTGCACATTGATTCGCGACAAACGGTCTTCCAGATCGGCAACGCGCACGGCAAGCGCACGCTCCAGTTCCGGCGTCAGTGCCGGCGGCGCCGGCTCGCTTGATTGCGTTGACGCTGGCAAGACGGTGCCATCCGCATCAATGCGGTTGGCAAGCGCGGTCACCGGGTCAGCAGCTTTGCCGGCAGCGCCATTGGCAACCGTCGCTATTTCCGCGTCAGGCTCGCTGTCAAAGGGGTTGTAGCGCGACAATATCCATCCGGTCAGAATCGCCCCTCCGATGAAGGCCACGACCATCAAAATCAGCACGTTGCGCGTCAAATTGCTCTTGCCAGTTGATGGCGAAAGCCTTTCATAATCCCGGCTCATTACGGCTCCTTTTCTTCAGTCAGGCCGCAGGACGGACCAAATCGTCTCAACATGACCGGCATAGTGCGCCCGCCAAGGACAGTAAAGCGTCGTCATCCGGATGGCTTGCTGTTTGCACATTTTTCCATCCCTGTCCGGCCGCTCCCGCCACTTTTTCAGAGAAAGCCAGCACGTGATGCCTGCTCTTGGGCAAACCCAACCGGTCCAGTTCCGACACAAAATGTTTCGCAGTCCGGGCCGAATGCAACAGGATGACGGCCTCTCCGGCGAGACAGGCTTTTGCCTGTTCTCCCAGTGCAATCGCGTTTGAACGATACACCGGTACGATTTCCAGCCGCTGATCTAATGCAGAAAGATCGGTATGATTTTCGCCCGCCAGCCATAATATGTTGCGGTACCGGTCATTGTCCAAGCTGCCCAGAAGGTCTTGCGCGTTGGTCGCTCCCATTTCCGCGACATGGAAACCGGCTGCTGATGCTGCAGCTGCCGTTTTCTCGCCCACCGCCAATACAGGTAATGACCGATAGGCGTTCAATTGTGGTCCGCCGAATCTAAGCGCGTTGGCACTAGTCAGGAGCAATGCGTCAAAATCCTGTGTTTCCGGACCGGACCAGGCAATCGGCTCGACGACGAACAGCGGATCGACCACCACATGCAAACCCCATTCCTTCGCCCGCCGCCCGGTCTGCAGCGCCCCGTCAAGTGGTCGAAGGATCAGCAGCGGCAGATTCATCGGCCAAATACGGCTTTCAACTTGGCACTGGCCTGCCCCAATAGCGTGTTGGCCAATATGCCGGGCGCGGAAACATCGCCGGTATCAAAGCTGGAGTGACCGCTGATGCACTCGGATCCGTCGGGCAGCAATATTTCGGCTCGCAGAAAAACGGTTGCGCTGTCAATCGTCGCCAGAGCGGCGACCGGGCTGTGACAATCGGCGGTCAATTGTTCCAGAAACAGGCGTTCGGCGATGACGGCGCGAAATGTGTTCGTCGAAGATATCGCATGCATTAGCCGGCGAACATGGGAGTCGTCTGACCGCGCTTCGATCCCGATCGCGCCTTGCGCGGGCGCGGGAAGCATGACCTCAACGGAAATATCAGCACCGACATCGTTCATATCCAGCCGGTTCAGGCCGGCAGCGGCGAGCAGGGTCGCGTCATAGTCCCCGTCTTCAATCTTCTGCAGCCGGCGTTGCACATTGCCGCGAATCAGTCTGATATCGAGATCGTTTCTCAGCCGCAAAAGCTGGGCCTTGCGGCGCGGTGATGCCGTGCCGACGATCGCGCGCTCGGCCAGGGATTCGATCGAATCCGCTCCGATCAGCCGGTCATGGATATCTGCCCTTTCGAGCATGGCTGCCAGAATGAACTCGCCCGGCCGGATGGTTTCCACATCCTTCATACTGTGCACCGCGCAGTCGATTTCGCCATTGCCAAGCGCGCGATCCAGTTCCTTGGTCCACAGCGCCTTGCCGCCGATTTCTGCTAGCGAACGATCAATTATCTTGTCGCCGCTGGCGATCATCGGCACCAGTTCGACCTGATCGGGCCGCCAGCCATGTACCGATTGCAGCGCGTTGGCCGCCATCGTGGCTTGCGCCAGTGCAAGCGGTGACTGGCGCGTACCTATACGCAAAGGCCGATCCAGCCCGGCGAGAATCTCTTTTTTGCTATCTTCGCTCATGATAGCGCTTGTCCTAATGGCTTGAGCGCCTAAGTAAAAGCGTCATGAGCCTGATCCTGGGAATTGAATCCAGCTGCGACGAAACAGCAGCCTCGCTAGTTACGTCTGAGCGCGAAATTCTGGCGCACAAATTGGCCGGACAAGAGGCGGAACATGCCCCCTATGGCGGCGTGGTTCCGGAAATCGCCGCGCGCGCGCATGCCGAGATCCTGACACCACTGATCGCAGCCGCGCTTGAAGAGGCCGGAAAATCACTCGATGATGTCGATGCGATCGCTGCCACTGCTGGTCCCGGCCTGATCGGCGGGGTGATGGTCGGCCTGGTTACCGGCAAGGCACTGGCGATGGCCGCCGGCAAGCCATTGATCGCGGTCAATCATCTCGAAGGCCACGCGCTTTCTCCGCGACTGGTCAATCCGGATCTGGCCTTTCCCTATTTGCTGATGCTGGTGTCCGGCGGCCATTGCCAGATTTTGCGCGTCGAAGGCGTTGGCCAATATCGGCGACTGGCAACCACGATTGACGATGCGGCCGGTGAAGCATTCGACAAGACCGCAAAAATATTGGGTCTCGGCTATCCCGGCGGTCCGAAGGTCGAAGCTTTTGCCAAGCAGGGCAATCCGAAGGCCGTCCCCCTGCCCCGACCCCTGATCAGATCTGCCGAACCGCATTTTTCTTTTGCCGGACTGAAAAGCGCCGTTGTGCGCGCCCATCAAAGCGGCGCGCACAGACCTGAAGATATCGCGGCTTCCTTTCAGCAGGCAGTGGTCGATTGCCTGCGCGACCGGCTGGAAAAAGCTGTCCGCGATCATGGCAGTTGCGCACATCTCGTGGTCGCAGGCGGTGTCGCGGCCAATACTCCGATCCGCGCCATGCTCCAGCAGGTCGCGGAGGAGAATGACATGACCTTTACCGCCCCTCCGCAATGGCTGTGCACCGACAATGCAGCGATGATTGCCTGGGCCGGCGCAGAGCGTTTTGCCGCGGGCCTGACCGATCCACTGGATTTCGTGGCCCGGCCGCGCTGGCCACTGGACCCGACAGCTGAAAAAGCGCGCGGCGCGGGGGTAAAAGCATGACTCTTACGACAGCAAAAATTGGCGTCATCGGCGCCGGCGCATGGGGCACCGCTCTGGCGCAGGTCTTGTCCGAGGGCCAGGACGAATTGCTACTGTGGGCCCGCGAACCGGAGGTTGTCGACCAGATCAACCGGACCCACGAGAATATATCCTTTCTCCCCGGCCACCGTCTTCGTGACAATATCAGCGCGACGATGGATTTGGAGGCAATGGCAGCCTGTGATGTGCTGTTGCTGGTAACGCCGGCACAGCATCTGCGTGCCACCCTTCAGGCCCTGCCCGATTCCAGCGCGGCGCTAATCCTGTGCTGCAAGGGGATCGAGGCGCGAAGCCGGTTGCTGTTAAGCGAGGTTGCCAAGATCGTACGACCGGATAATGACCTCGCAGTCCTGTCCGGCCCGACCTTTGCCCATGAAGTGGCGCAAGGCCTGCCAACCGCGCTGACGCTGGCGTGCGAAAGCCAAGCCCTGTGGGAGCGGCTCAACCCGCTGATCGCAAAAGCAAGCTTCCGGCCTTATTATTCCGATGATGTCGTCGGAGCGGAAATTGGCGGTGCAGTCAAGAATGTGCTGGCGATCGGCTGTGGCGTGGTCGACGGAGCCGGCCTGGGTCAGAATGCCCGAGCCTCCCTGATCAGTCGCGGTTTTGCCGAAATGCTCCGTTACGGCGCGGCCCGGGGAGCCCGGGCAGACACGCTCGCAGGCCTGTGCGGGCTTGGCGATCTCGTACTCACCTGCTCGTCGACCAGCTCGCGCAATTTTTCGCTCGGCCGGGGATTGGGCGAAGGCCAGTCGGCCGAAGTGCTTTTGTCAGACCGGACAACGGTTGCCGAAGGCGCATCGACTGCACCTGTACTCCAACAGGATGCCCGAGCGCGCGAGATCGACATGCCGATCGTCGACGCAGTCTGCGCGTTGCTGGACGGCACAGCCGATGTTCAGTCTGTGGTCACACAACTCATGAAAAGGCCGCTCGTTTCTGAACGCAGATAGACCGGCAAGCCATTATGATGACAAATTCCCGAAACTGCTATAGACAGCGTTCCCTTAAGCGGGCCAGCCGGAGAGCGATTTGAACAGTCCTGAATCATCAGGCACGGCTGGTGCAGCGCCAATCGATGGCGAAGCGCCCGCTGACAAGAGCAAGGACGATATTGCTGCGCTGGCGAAAGGCGGACGGACCAATATATTCGGTTTTCTGCTGCGCCTCGCCGCGCGTCTGCCGTTTCTGTTCATCGCCGGTCGTATCTATGGCGCCGATGCGCTCGGGCGCTTTGCCTATGCGATATTGGTGGTCGAATTTGCGGCACAGCTCGCCACCCTTGGCCTCAAACGCGGGCTGGCAGCCCAATTGAGCAAGACCAAGAGACCCCATGTCCATGTGGTCTGGGACGGCCTGCTGGTTAGTTTTCTGGCATCTGCGGTCGCGGCGGCGATCCTCATCGCCTTTCCCTTCATCATGTTCCCGAACAGCGATATTAACGGGCTCGACCGGTTCTTGCCGCTGGTGATATTCACCGTCGTCGGAGCCGATATTGCGCTGGCCGCCCTCGCCTATCGTTATGATATTGCCTCGACAGTGCGCGCCCGGTCGATTGTCGAACCGTGGACGATCAGCATCGCCGCTTTTCTCTTCTCATATTATTCGCTGCGCGATGGCCTGATCCTTTCCTATGTCGTATCGATGGTCGCAGCGTTGCTGGCATCACTCTGGCCCCTGTTTAAAAGCTATGGCCTGCCGCACGGCTGGCGACCGGAACCAATGAAAATTGCAAAAATCGCCCGGCGCAACATGCCTCTCGCTGCAGCCGATGCTGCCGAATGGGGCTCGCGCCGACTGGACCTGGCCATTCTGGGTTTGTTTGCTTCGCCGGCGATCGTCGGAATCTATTATATCGCTCAACAGGTAGCGAGCCTGCCGCAAAAGCTCAAAACCAGTTTCGACCCCATTCTCGGCCCTGTTATCACCCGTAATCTCGAGGCAGGGAACTTGAAAGCCATTGCCAGCCAGGTGAGCCAGGTCGGTTTCTGGATCATTGCAGCACAAATCGGCATTGCCTTGGCGCTGGCGATTCCCGGAGAAGCGGTGATGGGTCTGGTCGGGCCAGGTTTCGTTGGCGGAACCGGGGCCCTTGCCTTCCTGCTGGCCGCCGAAGCCGTGGCGGCAACCGCCGTGGTCAGCGAATCCGCTCTGGTCTATATCGCCCGCCATCGCAATTTGCTGATCTCGCTGTCGATGCTGCTGCTCCAAGCGGCGCTAAGCGTCGCCTTCATTCAGGTCTGCGTGCTTCTGGGCTGGGGTCCGTTGTTTCAGGCTGCTGCCGTCGCGGCAGCGCTGATGGTTGCTCTCGCTTATGCTTCGGTGGTCAAAGCGATCTTCCTGTCCAAACTGCTCGATGCGCCGGTCAATGGCTGGCGCTGGACCTTGTTGCTTGCGGTCGGCGTGGCAAGCGCAGTCGGCTATCTCGCCACCTATCTGCCCGAGTGGATGGAATTGATCGTCGGCATCCCGATGATCCTCGGCAGCTATGCCTGGATCATCTGGAAATGGGGCTTTGGACCGGAAGACCGGAAATTGTTCAAAATGAAAGGCTGATCAGCCAAGCCGGCTTTTGACCAGCTCAGCCAGATCGGCTTCCGGACGCGCGCCGAAATGCGAAATCACTTCCGCTGCGGCAATCGCGCCAATGGTCAGGCATTCTTCCATCGGACGTAGTTCGATATAACCGCTGAGGAAGCCGGCAGCAAAAAGATCACCGGCGCCGGTTGTGTCGACAATATGATCAACGGGTTCCGCAGCAACGGCAGTTGTCTTGCCGTCGCGAACAGCGATCGCCCCTTTTTCGCTTCGCGTGACCACTAGCGTTTCCACCTTGGCAGCCGTCTGCGCAACCGCCGCGTCGAAATCCTCGGTCTCGGCCAGCATCATGATTTCCGCTTCGTTGGCGAACAGGATATCGATCTTGCCACCATCGACCAGACCGACGAATTCTTCCCGATGCCGGTCGACACAGAATGTGTCGGACAGAGTGAAGGCAACCTTGCGGCCATGTTCCCGGGCGATATCAATGCCCAGCGCCATCGCGGCCTTTGGTTCGTCGGCGTCCCACAAATAGCCTTCGAGATAGAGAATCGCACCGCTTGCGATAAGATCGGCATCGACCGCAGCCGGGGGCAGGAATTGCGATGCACCCAGAAAGGTGTTCATCGTCCGCTGTGCATCCGGCGTAACAAAAATCAGGCAGCGCGCCGTTGGCGGCTCTTTGCCCAGCGGCGGCACATCAAAATCGATGCCGGTCGCACGGATATCATGAGCGAAAACTTCACCCAGCTGATCGTCGGCCACTTGCGCGATCAAGGCGCATTGGCGCCCCAATATGGATGCGCCGGCAAGCGTGTTGGAACCAGAACCGCCACTAATTTCCCGCGCCGGCCCCATGTCGCGATATAATTCCTGCGCCCGCGCGGCATCGATCAGCGCCATGCTGCCCTTGACCAACTGCTCCTCGTCAAGAAATTCCTCGCTGGCTTGCGAGATGACATCGACAATTGCATTGCCGATGGCGACAATATCATAACGGGCTTCAGTGGTCATAAAGATCCTCTTGGGGTGGTTTGCATAGTTCGGGACGGGTTAGGGGCTTGGCCCAATGCCATCAAGCAGAATTGACGCTGGCCGGAAAATCATGACATGAAGCGCAAATGATTCAAGCCTTCACACGTTCCCTCGCCCAGCTTAGCGACCGTGCCATATTGGTGATCCTGCTGAAGGTCATATTGCTCACGCTTCTGTTGTTCGCCATTTTTGGTGTGGCGGCTTATTTTGGACTGGTCTGGCTATTTGCCCGGGTCGGCTGGATAGACGGCGGCTTTGCGGCAGCTGCGGCGGCGGCCATCATCGCGATATTGACCGGACTGTTATTGTTCCGGATTGTCGCCATTTTTGTACTCAACATCTTTTCGGACGATATTGTCGATGCGGTAGAGCGCCGATATTATCCTGATCGTGCGGAAACGGCCAAGCCGCCGGGCTATGTGATCGGCATCAAAATGGGGCTCGCGTCCGCCGCCCGGGCGCTTGGCTATAATATTCTCGCGGCACCGGTCTATATTCTGCTGCTGGTGACCGGGATCGGCGTTCCGATCGCCTTTTTCGCGGTCAATGCCATTTTGCTGGGACGTGACCTGCAGGACATGGTTGCCGCCCGCCATGCGGCCGACTATCGCAATCTCACCGCCGGATCGAGCCTGCCGAAGCTGGAGCGTTTCGTCCTCGGATTGGTCACTGCGCTGATGCTGGCTATCCCGTTTGTCAATTTCCTTGCGCCGCTATTGGGAGCCGCTATGGCTACCCATCTGGTGCATGGGAAAAAGGAAATATGATCCGCATGAAAGCCAAATTTCTGATATTGTTCAGCCTGCCCGCTCTAGCGGCCTGTGCGTCGACAACGGCAACAAGAAGCCCTAGCCTGCCAGCCGCTCCGGCATCCCCCCTCCAATCGATAGCAGGCCTGGATATCGTCATGGGCAAGACCGCTGGCCAGCTTGTCCGTCTGTTCGGAAAACCGCAGCTGGATATATCCGAACCGCCAGCCCAGAAACTACAGTTTGCAAGCGGCGCGTGCATTTTGGATGCCTATCTTTATCCACCCGAAGATGGCGGTGCCGGCCGGGTTACCCATATCGACGCACGCCGCAGCGATGGCGCAGCGGTTGACCGGGTGAGTTGCGTAAATGCTCTAAGGCAACGCTGACGCCAGCTGTTCAAGCGCCCAACCGGCCGCGTCCCTGACCGCATCATCGTCATCATCCAGAAGCGCCTGAGCCGGCGCGATCAATGCTGCATCGCCGCTATTGCCCGCCGCGATAAGGGCATTGCGTACCATCCTGTCGCGACCGCTGCGCTTGATAGGCGATCCAGAGAATACCTGCCGGAAACTGGCATCATCAAGCGCCAGCAGATCGGCCAGCGCCGGCGCAGTCAATTCCGCGCGGGGCAGAAACGCCTTGTTTGCTGCACCCGCCTGGGCAAATTTGTTCCACGGACAGACTGCCAGACAATCGTCACAGCCGTAGATATGGTTGCCCATGGCCTTGCGATATTGGTGCGGGATCGGCCCCTTGTGCTCGATCGTGAGATAGGAAATACAAGCCCTTGCGTCCAGCTGATAGGGTGCCGGAAAGGCACCGGTCGGGCAGATATCCTGACAGGCCGAGCAGCTGCCACAGCTGTCTTTTCCCGGTTTTGACGGTTCCAGTTCGAGAGTCGTGTATATTGCGCCCAGAAACAGCCAGCTGCCGTGATCCCGGCTGACGATATTGGTGTGTTTGCCCTGCCAGCCCAGGCCCGCCGCTTCCGCGAGCGGTTTTTCCATGACCGGCGCGGTATCGACAAATACCTTCACCTCGCACTCCGCCTGCTCGATCAGCCAGCGCGCGGTCCGCTTGAGCGCACCTTTTACAACATCGTGATAATCCTTGCCCTGCGCATAGACCGAAATGCGGCCGTGATCGGAGACACTCTCCAGCGCGAACGGATCGGTGCCCGGCGCATAGCTCATTCCGAGCATGATGACCGAACGGACCTCAGGCCATAGATGGGTCGGGTCGGACCGTTCGTCGGCCCGGCTCTCCATCCAGATCATGTCGCCGTGGCTGCCGTCCGCAAGCCACTGCTTCAAGCGCTGGCCGGTTTTTGGTGCCAACCGTCCCGGAGCGATGCCGACCGCAGCAAAGCCCTCTTCCTTCGCCTTTTTTTCGAGCGCTTTGTCCAATCTTAACTTGTCATCCGGCATAGGCTTTCCCTATCAAACACTACTGCCAGATATGAAAGCCGTAAATGCACGCGCCCCATTCCGAATTTGCCATCGAAGCCCGCAATATCGTCAAGAGATTTGATGGCGAAGCCGCCGTCGACGGGATTGATCTGACGATTGAGAAGGGTAGTATATTCGGGATATTGGGACCGAATGGAGCGGGCAAGACCACGACCTTGCGGATGCTGCTCGGGATCATTGACCCCGACGAAGGCGAACGGTTTCTGCTCGGATCACCGGAACCGATTTCCATGGCCCATCAGGTCGGCTATCTCCCCGAAGAGCGCGGTCTTTATCCATCGATGAAGGCATTTGATGCCATCGCGTTCATGGGCGCATTGCGCGGATTGCCGCTGGCCGAGGGCCGCAAGCGGGGCCGGGCGATGATGGAAGATCATGGGCTGGGTGACGCAGCCGACAAACAGATACGCCAGCTCTCCAAAGGCATGGCACAGACGGTACAATTGCTCGGCACGCTCGTGCACGACCCTGATCTGATCATTCTCGACGAGCCGTTTTCCGGCCTTGATGCACTGAACCAGGGCAAGCTGGAACGATTGATCCGGGCGCAGGCCGACAGAGGCGTGACAGTGATTTTCTCGACCCATGTCATCGCCCATGCCGAACGGCTGTGCGAGGAGATTGCCATTATCGCCGATGGGAAAATCCCTTTCAAAGGCAAGGTTTCCGCGGCCCGGGACCGGCTGCGTCCGCAGGTCCATCTCGAAACACGCAATCTTGACGGTCCCTGGCGCGCAGCGATACCTGCAGATTGCAAACCGCTCGGACACAACTGGCATTTCACTTTGCCCGCAAGCGGAGTCGAACCCTTGCTAAATGCTCTGGTGGAAGGCGATGCCGGCATTGAATCCCTGTCTATAGAGCGCCCGGGCCTTCACGACGCCTTTGTCCAGATTGCTGGCGAAGCGGCGGCCCGGAAAATGGATGCCGATGCCGCAGATAACAACGGGGAGGAAAGAGCATGATCGAAACCATCCGCGCCGCGTTTGTCATTGCCCGTCGTGATTTCACTGCGATCATATTTTCCAAATCCTTCTTTTTCTTTTTATTGGGACCGCTATTTCCACTCGGGATAGGGGTTGCCGCTGGCGGGCTGGGATCGCAGGTATCGCGCGATATTGACAATTCTGTCATCGGCGTCGCCCTGAATCAGGAAGAAGCGGAAACGCTGCTTGCAACACGCGCACGGCTGATCGGGAGCCTTGGTTCAAAAGCCTTGCCGGAGCTGATCATATTACCGGACTTTTCCGCACAAGAACCGGACATTATTGCAAAGCTGGACAGCGAGAAATCTCTGACCGCAATTCTCTCCGGGACACTGGCAGCCCCCGTGCTGACGGGTTCGGCAGGAGACGTCAAACGATGGCAGGGCAAAATTACCCTGCTGGCGGAGACCGCCCTGTCCCGCCCCGCTACGGTTGACATTGAAACGAGATTTATCGGTCAGACCGGCAGCTCCAGCGAACGCGGTCAGTTGCTGACGGCCCAGGCCGGCCAGGCAATCCTGATCCTGCTGACCATGATCCTCGCGGGCATGGTTCTTTCCAATCTGGTCGAGGAGAAAACCAACAAGATCATCGAAATCCTGGCCGCCGCCATCCCGATGGATTCGATATTTCTCGGCAAGCTTTTCGCTATGCTGGGCATGGCGCTCGTCGGTATCACTGTGTGGAGCACGATGGGAGTATCCGTAGCCCTTCTGGTCGGCGGAAACTGGAATGCATTGCCTTCACCCGCCGTCGGCTGGCCGTTATTCTGCCTGCTACTGGTGCTCTATTTTTCGATGGCCTATCTGCTTCTCGGCTCTCTGTTTCTCGGCATCGGGGCGATGGCGACAACGGTGCGCGAAGTGCAGACCCTGTCGATGCCGGTCACCATGGGGCAATTGCTGGTTTTCTTTCTCGCCTATTCAGCGATTACCAAATTGGGCGAACCGATCGAATGGTTTGCGGTGCTCTTCCCGTTCAGCTCCCCTTTTGCGATGATCGCGCGAGCGGCGCAGATGGACAATCTGTGGCAGCATGGCCTCGCGCTGGCTTGGCAAGGACTGTTCACAATGATCATCATCCGCTTTTCGGTCATGCTATTCCGCCGCAATGTGATGAAATCCGGTCAGGCCGCTCGCAAAAAGAGTCTGTTTGCCAGAGTGACCGGGAAATAGTCCCGAGATTCAGGACATTTGCCGAAAAGACATTGACATTACTGTCAATAGAGGCAGATTGAACGGGTTTTGAAACGCAACCGATTGCTAAAACCAGCAACGGCAGGAGAGACTAATGGCATCCGTTCCCCAAATCGACCTCGATAATCTGACGACTTCCCCCACCGCCGATGAGGCGCTGGAACAATGGTATAAGCGCAACCCTCCGGTCGCAGATAGCGAGGCCAATCCCTGGGATGTCAGCCGGGCCGATCTGTACAGCAAGGATTTATGGCGCAAACCGTTTGCGGAAATGCGGGCGACGGCACCGATCAACAAGGTCGAGGGTGGCGTTCACGGTGACTTCTGGAACATCACCACCTACAAACCGATACAACATGTCGAAGCGCTGCCCGATATTTATTCTTCCGATGTTTCCCACGGCGGTATCACCATTGCCGATCCTGAATTTGATCAGGATTTCCAGCTTCCGATGTTCATCGCAATGGACCGTCCCAAACATACCGGTCAGCGCCGGACGGTAGCACCGGCCTTCACGCCGACCGAAATGAAGCGGATGGAAACCGAAATCCGCAAGCGCACCGAGGAAGTGCTCGATGGCCTGCCATGGGGCGAAAAATTTGACTGGGTCGACAAGGTTTCGATCGAATTGACTACCGGCATGCTTGCCATTCTGTTCGGCTTTCCCTGGGAAGACCGCAGGTTGCTGACCTATTGGTCTGACTGGGCTGGTGATGTGGAATTGTCCTGCGCGGAAGATCTCACCGAGCAACGGCGGCATATTCTCTTTGAAATGGGTGCCTATTTCACCAAATTATGGAACGAGCGCGTAGATGCGGAGCCGACGCCCGACCTGATCTCGATGATGATCCATTCCGAACATATGCGCGACATGGACCCGATGGAATTCATGGGCAATCTGGTGCTGCTGATCGTTGGCGGCAATGACACCACCCGCAACACCATGTCTGGCGTGGCTTATGGTCTCGGCCAGTTCCCTGAAGAACGGGAAAAGCTGCAGAAAAACCCCGATCTGATTCCCAATGCGGTTCAGGAAATCATCCGCTGGCAGACCCCGCTCGCCCATATGCGTCGCACCGCGCTGGAAGATCACGACCTGTTCGGTCATCAGATCAAGAAGGGCGACAAGGTCATCATGTGGTATATTTCCGCCAATCGCGATGAAGAGGTCTTCCCGGAAGCCGACAAGATCATTGTCGACCGCGAAAACGCCCGGCGGCATCTGGCTTTCGGCTACGGCATCCACCGCTGCGTCGGAGCACGTCTCGCCGAACTGCAAATCCGTATCTTGCTGGAAGAAATGCACAAGCGGCGTATGCAGGTCAATCCGACCGGCAAAAACCGCCGCGTTCACGCCTGTTTCGTCCACGGGTTCCGCGAGTTGGAAGTCGAGCTCTCGAAATATTGATCAGTTCCCGTTCAGGCGCAAATCTGTAACCCATCGGTCTCGCGGTTCGAATGAATCAGGATATTGAAAAGGATTGCAGATGAAACCGCTTGACCGGCGCACAGTTATATCCGGCACTCTGGCAGTCGCCGGAGCCTATGGAGTGATCAGTCTTTCCGGTTTTTTCAATGATGCAGAAGCCCGGCCCGGCGGACCGTTCAAGATCAATCGGACGGCCGAAGAATGGAAGCAGCGGCTGGGCACCGCGCGCTATCGGATATTGCGTCTGGAAGGTACCGAACGGGCCTATTCCAGTCCGTTGAATAATGAGAAACGCAAAGGCGTTTACGCCTGTGCGGGCTGTAATCTCGGGGTCTATAAATCGGACACAAAATTTGACAGCGGCACCGGCTGGCCGAGCTTTTGGGCACCGCTTGCCAAGGACCGGATTGGCACTACGAGAGACTATAAGATCGGCTATGCGCGCACCGAAGTCCATTGCGCGCGCTGCGGCGGGCATCTCGGACATATTTTCAATGATGGTCCAAAACCGACCGGCAAGCGACATTGCCTCAACGGGCTGGCGTTGAAATTCATTCCAAGCTGAACCGGAGGATCAGATGTCTGGTTCTACCTGCTGCCAGAATTCCAGTTTGATCCCGTCGCAATCGAGGATCCAGGCAAATTTGCCATATCCTTCGTCAACCTGGCCCAGAATCTCCAGACCCTTGTCCTTGAGTTGCTCGACATAGGCATCCAGATCATCGACCCGCAGGTTGATCATGAATTTTGCCTCGCTCGGCTTGAGATATTCACTGTCTTCGGGAAAATGGCTGATCAGACTGTAAGGTTTATCACCTTTTTCGTCCGACCAATTGAACATTGGACCATATTCCCCGTCCATATCCAGATAATCTTTATACCATTGGCGTGTTACTGCCGGATCCTTCACCATATGAAAAACCCCGCCTAGTCCAGTTACCCCTGCCATATCTTTCTCCAAGATTCGGTCCGTTGCGGCGATTGCTTATACACATAGTATAATTTACATATGGTTACGCAACCCTTTTGTCCTGACCTTCCAAACGGTCAATCCAGTGCCCTTTATGTGGACGGGTTGCAGCCAGTCCGGTTGTTGATCTTTGACCAGCTTTCCCCACAAACCTTCCGGATGCTTTTTCGCGTAAAACTCAAGCTCGGCTTCGTCCTTACAGGCAACAATATAGCCGATATTACGCGCTTCCAGTATCTCGCGAGCCACGTCCGGTGCAGAGATAAAGATTCGGATCTGATCGGCCATCGCCTTGTCATTACGATGGTGACTGGTGGCGAGCACTGTATGCGGGGTCAGCAGCAATATCCGCGGCCCGAAATCTAATGGCGCAACTATGCTGGACCGGGGCAAGGCATTGAGCCGCGCAAGCGAAGCGTTATTCTTGCACATGGCAGTGCCGGAGTTCGCTGCGGCCTGCCGCTCGTCTCCCGAGATATTGTTGAAAAGCGCGACGGCCAGCGGGCCAGGCATGATCAGGAACACAATCGCTGCGGTGGCGAGAATTCGCGATACCGGACGCTTGATCCCGCGCGCGAACGCAAAGGCCTGATGCACAGCCCAGGCCAGGAACGGCAAGGCAAAGGCCGCTGCAACGGCTGTGGCACGCTGGACGAACAGGGACAGCAGCAACGCCCAGAGAAATGCATAGGCGAGAATGAATAATTGGCCGCGATCAATCTGTCCGGGCCGGACACGAACGATATAGATCAGGCTGCCCAACCCGACGATGATCGATCCACCGAGCAATGTGACCATGGTCTTGCCATCCTGATACCAGATCGGCAGACCTTCGAGCACATTGACTAGCCAATATTCGCGAACGATCGGATCCATGGTGTTAAATGCCCCGCCAACACATTGGGGAGCGAGACCATAGAAGATGGCCAAGGCCGGCACGCCAGCGACGGCCAGACCGGCGACGCGCAAGGCGATATTCGCGGGCAGCCATTTGATCGCCGGCAATATGACAGCGGCACCCGCCGTACAGGCCAGCAAATGCGCCGGTGAAAGCGCATCGCAATAGTTCACCGCCGTGTCAAAACTGCCCTGAGTGGCAAAATATAATATGAAACTGACAATCAGAAAGGACGATAAGGTCCAGAACAGCCGGACCCCTTCTTCGGTCCGGAAGACCCAGCGCCACACCAGCAGCACAATAAAGGCTGCCGATATCGGCAATCCTTCGAGCGATATCGATAGCCAGAATGCAAGCGCCGCACCCAGTGCAAGCCCGCCCTTGCGCTTGTCAGGCCAGAACATCGTCCATAGCGCGGTCAGCGCCAGAACAATCTGCCAGCCATGATGATCCACCCGCATCGGGCGGATTTGCGCGACAATCGGTACAGCAGTTGCCATCAACGCCGCCGCCAGAATAGCAATCTTGCGATCAAAGACCTGTTCGGTGATTTTGGCGACCAGCCACATGGCGATGCCCAAAGTGAACAGCGGTACGATAACCATTGCCGCAGTTTCCGCAGTCGCTGTGCCGGTCAGCGGTTTGAGCAGCAAGACCACCAAGGCGAGCGGTAGTTCGATCCAGCGCGGCCAGTGCATCGGCTGGCTGTCGGGTTCACCTATTCGATATTGAATGGTATCAAACCAGCTTTGCCCGCCGAGCCAGTCGCGCAGCTGGACCATGCGTAATTGATCGTCCGGGTCCCAACCGATGCTGCTCACGATCTGGCCACGCGTGACCAGGATGAGCACCGCAGAGACCGCGACCCAGATCAATAATATTGGCAGGTTTCCGCGCAATCGTTCCAAAATCTTACCCCTCGGGATGTGAGTCTTTGGCTTTCAGGTAAAGCCATGGAACCCGCTCCGGATCAAATTGCGAACGATGATGGCGGTCAAAAAACGGCGGCATATGATCGCCAACCAGCAGGATATCCGCTTCCGGAAAATCGCTCGCGGTAATTTCCTTGATCAGCGCCTTGTCGATATCGTCGAATATCGCGAACTGGCGGCAAATCATCGGATAGTCGCGCGCCAGTTCGGCAGACACTTTTTCGCAATTCTCCGAGTGAAGATTCTGTTCGGTAGGCACCGGCAGATGGGTGTTCAGCGTAAGCCAGTACTGAAAGGTTGCCTGTGTCGCTCGTTTCAGATTTTCGGCCAGCATCTTCGGCACCTGCCGGTCGCAAGCGCCGGCGAAAACGCCACCACACCATTCGGCGCCGCGTTTTTCCAGATCGACCGCAAATTCACGTTTTTGAAAGCCGATCTTTGGATACCAGTCTTCCCGCTTGAAAAAGGGACCTTTGAAACTGTGCATCGCCTGGGTCGCATAGCCTTTTTCGGCAAGCTGCGCGGGCAGGCAATTCAATGTCTTCGGATCGTCGGTTTCAAGCAATTCATAATAATCGCCCCAGCGCCCGCACAGCTCCCGCATTTCGCCCGAAGTGGTGCTGTTATAATAGAGGCTCGTGCCTTGGCTGACCTCATAGCGCGCTTTGACCGCGCTGCTGTTATAATAGGCAAACAGCTTGTCGGACATAGCCTTGTTATTTTTGGGAACCCCGAGTGATTCAACGATGATCAACACCAGATGGCGCTTGCCATCGGCGCGGGCGGCAAAGCCGGATTTGGTGACCGCCGATTCAAATATTGCACCGGCAGGAGCGGGCCGGAAATAATGACCCCGCATTCCCTCGCCGACCGCAGCATCCGCACCGACAAGCCCGAAGATCAAGGCTCCGCCAAGCAGGATATGCAGCGGTTTGGAAAAATTTGTATCGCGCTTGAGCAGGAACCAGCTGCCGATCAATATGCCGACAATGACGATCGCTGCAGCAATATATTCGATCGAATTGCCCGGCTTGATTTCGGCAAAAAATTGCATCGAATATAGCAAAGAGTCCAGCGTGAGGCTGAACAGGCCTGAGACGAAAGACAGCAAGGAATAGACCATCACCCCGACGAACGCGATCCACTGCACCGCTCGTGGCATCCTTTTGACGATCAGGCCGACGAGACCTGCCAGCGCAATCGGAATCGTGCGTGGTGGCGCACCAACCATCCACATCGCCATGAACGGAATATTGGCGAGTACAACCCAGACCAGCGCCCAGTTGAGAAATTTCGTGAACTCGGGGCTGAAGCGATGCTCTTTTGCAGGTAAAACCATGGTATTGCCGATAGAACTCACCGGAATACGCCGTATTTTCGGGTAAGATAGACAGCGAAGAAACTGACGGCGACGGCTGCTGCTTTCGCCATGACCGGCAAAACACCGGCGCTGGTGAGCCCGCTGACCATGGCGACCGTTATGCCCAGTCCCAGTATGGCGGTTGCGATGAAACCGAGCCGCTGCAATTGCAGCGCCGCGCCATCGCGCGCCTTGCCCGGAAATACGAAACTCGATGAAATCAGCCAGTGAACGATGATGCCGGCACTATAACCGGCTGCCGATGCCCATCCCGGATCGAACAGGAAGGCGACCAGCACCATGAACAAGGCAACGTCAAAAGCCAGGCTGACGACGCTCGCCAGCAAATAGCGGGTAATCGAGAACCGGTTGAGCAAAGCCAGCGGAGCGGGCAGATTTCCTACCCAGTCACCGACGGTTGACCGTCTGTCAGAGCCGCTGCGTTCCATTTTAGGCAGCCCGTGTCGCTGGTTTTTCTTCCTCGATCCGCGTCGGCACATCGCGCATGCTTTCGAGAGCGGCAGCACGGTCTTCGCTGATTTCTTCGGCGACCACCTTCTGCGCGCCTTCGTCGCCTGCTTCATGATATTCGGCGTCTTCGTTGACGTTCCAGACATTCCACTTGCGGGTGCCGGCTTCGATATTCTCCACCGTCAGCATCGCGGTCATCATCGCGTGATCCTGGTTATTATAGCGGTGCATGCCGTTGCGTCCGACCATATGGAGGGTCGGGAAGCGGCCTTCCAGATCATCGCGCATGGTGGCGACATTCTGTTCATAGCTGTCGTCATAGACCGGATAGGCCTTTTCCTGACGGACAACCGCGCCGCCGACGACATCGTCGGGTTTGCACAGGCCAAGGATCGCCATTTCCTTCTTGGCGAGCTCGATCAGATCTTCGTCAGACGAAGACCACAGACCGTCATTTTCAAAACAGAAATATTCCAGCCCGACGCAGGCAATATTCTCGTCCGGCACCATTTCCGGTGACCAGCTGCGGAAATTCTGAACACGGCCCACCTGAACCCGGTCATCATGGATATAAATCCAGTTGTCGGGGAACAGATCGTCCGATTTGACCTTGAGCGCAACGGTCAGAAAATCGCGATAGTTGAGGTCCTGCGCTTCCGGCAGCGACTGCGGCAGTGGATGGATACGGGTGGCAAGCTCGCGCATCGGCGCGCTCGAAATCACATGTTTCGCATTGATAATAGTCTCGCCGTCGACGCTCGTCGCGCTCACTCGCCAGTTGCCGTCGGCGTCCTGGGCAAGCTGCTTGAGGCTATGCCCCATCAGCACTTCATTGCCCTTGGCTTCGACATGGGCCTTGGCCGCATCCCACATCATGCCGGGGCCGAGGCGGGGATAGCGGAAGGTTTCGAGCAGGGTTTTGACTTCCTGTCCGTCATTCGGCCTCTTGTTGAGGCCGAGCGAGCGTTTCAGACCATCAGTGACCGCGTTCCAGAGGCTCAGCCCCTTGATCCGCTGCGCCGCCCAGTCCGCCGACATTTCGTCGCAGGGCATGCCCCAGACCTTCTCGGTGTAGGTTTTGAAAAAAATCGAATAGAGCTTGTAGCCGAACTGGTTGACCGTCCAGTCTTCAAAGCTTTTCACATTCTTGTTCGGGAAGACCTTGGCCTTGCCATAGCTCAGCATGCAAAGTGTCGAACGCCAGATGCCGAGGTTCCATAAGGCTTCAAACGCACGCAGCGGGTAGCTGTAGAATTTGCCTTCATAATAGATCCGGCTCATCCGGGGCCGCTGGATGAAGTCGTCCGGCAGGATTTCATTCCACAGATCGACCACTTCCTGGCTTTTCGAAAAGAAGCGGTGTCCGCCAATATCAAAGCGGAATCCTTCATGCTCCACCGTCCGGCTGATCCCGCCGACATATTTCGGGTCTTTCTCGATAACCGTGACCGAAAAGCCCTTTTTACTGAGCAAATAGGCAGCTGTCAGACCGGCTGGCCCGGCGCCAATGATCGCGACATCTACTGGAGAATTTTCGGGCGTTCTCTGTCTGGTCATAAAGTCCGTTCCCTGTTCATGGTGCGCGCATAGTCGCGCGGTTCATGTTTCAGAAACCGGAGTGAACGAAATTGGTTAGCAGATAGTTAATAGCAGCCTGAAATTTATGGTCGCAAAAGCAGCTTATTGGTCGCTGATCGGCGGAACAGGCTGGGGCGGCGCATCCGCGTCCGATTCGTGGACTTCGATATGGCCACGCCCGACATGGCTCTTTCTGTAGCCATAAGCGAAGTAGAGCAGCAGCCCGATCCCGCCCCAGATCGGCAACACCAGCTTGGCGTCCAGCGGCAGATTATAGAAAAGCCCCAGACAACCGACAATCGCCAGCGGCGCGACGATCCAGACCAGCGGCGTGCGGAACGGGCGGTGTCTGTCGGGATCAGTCCGGCGCAGGATCAATACCGCCACCGCGACCATCAGAAAGGCAAACAAGGTCCCCGAATTGGAGATATCGGCGAGCTGGCCCACCGGCAGAAACGCGGCGAATACCGATACCGCCACACCGGTAATCGCCGTGACGATATGCGGCGTTTTCCATTTCGGATGAATAGTGGCGAGTTTTTCCGGCAGCAGACCATCGCGCGCCATCACGAAGAATATCCGGGTCTGGCCGAACAGCATGATCAGGATCACCGACGGTAGCGCCAGAAATGCGGCAATGCCGATGATATTGCCAAAGGCCGGGTAGCCGATATTCCGCAGCACGAACGCCAGCGCCTCATGGCTGCACACCAGAGGTTCGTGGCCCGCCGTCAGCAAGGCCTGACATTGAGCGGCAAAGGCGGTGCTGCCCGGCGCCAGCACATTGCCCGCTGCGTCAACAATCGGCTGCGCGCCGACGGTGCCAATCGCGCCTGCTGCCACCAGAAGATAGAAGACCGTACAGATGGCCAGACTGCCGATTAGACCGATCGGCACATTGCGTTGCGGGTTCTTGGTCTCCTCCGCTGCAGTCGACACTGCGTCAAAGCCTACATAGGCGAAAAATATCGAGGCCGCCGCGCCAACCGCGCCAAAACCGCGGCTTTCGCCAAACCAGCCATTGGGCAGGAACGGATCGAAATTCTGCCCCTTCATCATCGGCAGGGTGAGAACGATGAACATGGTCAAAGCCGAAACCTTGATCGCCACCAGCACCGCGTTGACCTTGGCGCTCTCGCTGGTGCCGATCATCAGCAGGAACGTAACCAGCAGCGCGATAATCAACGCCGGTAAATTAATCAGCCCGCCGGGCGCATAGCTGCCAATCGTCAGCGCCCTCGGCAACTCTATCCCGGCATTGGCGAGAAGACCGACAAAATAACCTGACCAGCCCACCGAAACCGCGCTAGCCGCGACCGCATATTCCAGAATCAACGCCCAGCCTACCATCCACGCCAGCAGCTCGCCCATCACGGCATAAGTGTAAGTATAAGCAGAGCCCGAGACCGGCACCATCGAGGCCAGTTCCGAATAGCAGAGCGCGGCAACGGCGCAGACCAGCCCAGCAATCACGAAGCTCCACATCATCCCCGGCCCGGCCTTCTGTGCCGCCTCCGATGTCAGCACGAAAATGCCGGTGCCGATGACCGCTCCGACACCCAGTAAGGTAAGCTGAACGGGACCGAGAGTGCGGGTTAGCGCCTTTTTCTCTGCCGTGGCCAATATTGCGTCTAGTGGTTTGATACGTCCGAAAAGATTGAAGGCCATGCAGCGATCCTATCCCGAAAAACTGCGCTTGGATTACGCCGATTTTTGCAATGCGCAAGTGGGATTCGGTGGGGCCGTTCACAATTATTTGGCGAGCAAATATGGAGAGGTTTTTCGGGGCCAAATTCGCCGCTTTCCCCTCCTCCTTAAGTGAAGAGCGGCGTTAAGAGGGCCGTCGGACTTAGAAACTCTTGAACTAGCTAATCCCTAGCCCCCTCAACCAGCAAATCCTCCGGCAACACCGGTTCGCTCAGCAACCGCTCCATCGCCTTCCAGCGCCACACCGGTGCATCGCCCTGAGCTTCGATCCAATCGCGGACCATTTCCATGCCGAGACCATAGTTGATCACATAGCTGCGATATTGCTCGTTGAAATCGGTCATTTGCGCCGCGCGCTCGGCCGAGACCAGCTGATATTTCTGGTTGAGCGCAATCGCTTCCTCGCGCGTAATCTCTCCATCCAGATATTGTTGCGCAATCGTCATCCGCGCGCCGCTGAGCGCCTGTTTGGCCATTTGCAGCGCCCAGTAAGCCGCCGCCGTGTCTGGATCTAGCCCGGCAAGCGGGTAGAGCACATCGCGCTCGTAATCCAGCCGGTCCTGTCCGCGGAACGCCAGTTCGATGCCGTAATTGGCCGATCCCTCGGCGATCAGGCTTTGCGGTGAATAAAGCGGATAGACGGAGAATTCCTGCCAGCCTCGGTCTTTGGTCAGGTTCTTCTCGAGCAGCATATTATAGACATGATGGCCGGGATAGCCTTCGTGGCAACCGAGATCGACCGCGCGGCTGATGAAGATCGGCAGGTCGGTGTTGACCTGGATCAGGCTCTGATAATTGCCCTGATAATAATTATAACCGCTCCAGCTTTTGCCGGTGACAAATTCCAGTTTGAAATTCTCGCCCTCGGGCAGATCGAAATATTGCGCGGTCCGCGCCTTGCACTCTGCAATCGCGATGTCGAACACGGCCTGCAGCCGGTCCTTGGGAATGATATAGCCATTTTCAAATGCCGCCACCCGATTGCTGAGCGGGCCTTCACCGGGGACGATATTCTCGATCTGCTCGAGCACCGGATCAAATTCTGCCAATGGTTTGAGTTCCGGCGTCACCCCGAACAGCCCTTTGGCTTCTTTGGCAAAGGGAAAATTCTCCTTCTGCATCATCGCATGGCGCGTGAGCGCGGCTTCCAGCTGGGCCGAAAGAAACCGTTTGCGTGCCTCGACCAGCGGATCATCGCTGACGGTCAGCGCATCGAGCCGCAGCATCAGATCGACTATCGCATTGCCCAACTCGCGCATATCGCGCGGATCGGTCTTTGCCGCCTCCGCCCATTGCGGCGGACCGTAATAGGCATCGACATAGCCGGCTTCTTTCTCGCCAAGAGCCAGCGTCAGTTTGACATAATCACTGGCGATGGAGCCAAGCTCGTTCGATGCTTGTACGGCAGCCGCATCGGCAATCACTGGCGCAGCTACTGGCGCCGCTGCCAATGTACCGGCTGAAATTGCCAGACAGGCAACGGCAATCAGGCCGCTGCCCTTCAAAGCGCGTCTTTCAGCTTTTGCGCCTCACCATTTGGTAAAACATCAAGCAACTGCTCCGCCTCTTCCTTGTCGAGCGATTCCAGATGCCGGCCCTGCGGCGCGAAGCGCAATATGCAGAAACCGATAATCGCGGACAGCACGGAACCGCCGAGGACACCGATCTTCGCTTCCTCGATCAGCAGCGCATTGCCGGGGAAGGCGAGCGCGCCAATGAACAGGCTCATCGTGAAGCCGATCCCGCAGAGCATCGCCACACCATAGACCTGCAACCAGCTGGCCCCGCCAAGCCGTCCGGCGAAACCGGTTTTGACCGCGAGCCAGACGCTGGCGAAAATACCGATCTGCTTGCCGAGCAGCAGGCCGGCTGCGATGCCGAGTGGCAGCGGCGCGAAAATCTGCTCCATGCCCAGCCCGCTCAGCGAAACGCCGGCATTCGCAAAACCGAAGATCGGCACGATCAGAAAGGCGCTCCACGGCGCAATCGCATGTTCGAGCCGGTGCAACGGAGAATGTTCCGCATCCGGTGATGTCGGTGTCACCACGATCGGAATCACCATGGCCGCCAGAACGCCCGCAATGGTCGCGTGAACACCTGACATCAGTACGGTATACCAAAGCAGACCGGAGCCGATCAGATAGGGCCAGAGCTTGAGCACGCCGCCCCGGTTCATTGTGTACATGACGGCCAGTATCACTGCGCTGGCAAGCAAGGCAGCGCCGTTGATTTCGGCGGTATAGACCAATGCGATGATCGCCACCGCGCCCATGTCATCGACGATCGCGACGGTAACCAGAAACAGCTTTAGCGAGGTTGGCGCGCGGGGCCCAAGCAACGCAAGCACACCGATTGCAAAGGCGATATCGGTGGCCGCCGGAATTGCCCAGCCATTGTAGAGTTCGGGCACATCCTTGACGACGAACAGATAAATCAGCGCTGGCACAACCATACCAGCCGCGGCCGCAACCACCGGCAATCGGCGTCTCTCCCAGGTATTAAGCCTGCCATCAACAAATTCGCGCTTGATTTCCAAACCGACGAGCAGGAAGAATATCGCCATCAATCCATCATTAATCCACAAATGCGGCGTCATCGGTCCCAATTTGCTCGACAGGACGGGGCCTTTTAGCTCGTGGAGGAAGTGGTGGTACATTTCATATAGCGGACTGTTCGCGACGATCATCGCCAGAGCGGCAGCCAACATCAGCAATATACCGCCTGCTGCTTCACTTTTCAGAAAGTCTCTAAGCGCTGAATTTCTACCTGTACGTGGCAATATGTCTTCTCCCTTGGGGGCGTCTATTCCGGAATTTCGATTGGCCAGAGTCATGCGCAGACCAGATGGTAAAATCAAGGCTTGAGTGAAGCGAAATTGGCTCTAGGCCGTGATCAGGTCACGAATATCAGCGGCGATAGTATAGCTTTTCTCGCGCGCTGCCTGATCGAAAATCGATCCGGAAATGATCAGCTCGTCGGCGCCGGTCCGGTCAATAAACCGTTCGACGCCCTGCTTTATCTTGTCCGGCGAACCGATCGCGCTGCCCTGCAAAATCTGTTCGAGCATCGACTGGGCCTGGGGTGGCAGGCTTTCGCGATAGCCTTCGACCGGCGGCGGCATTTTCCCGGGATTTCCGGTGCGCAGCGCGACAAAGCTCTGCATCATCGAACTGGACAGATATTCCGCTTCTTCGTCGCTGTCAGCCGCAAAAACATTGAAGCCGCACAGTACATAGGGCTCGGCCAACTGCTCCGACGGCTTGAAATCACGCCGGTATATCGTGAGCGCTTCGTCGAGCATCTGCGGCGCAAAATGCGACGCGAAAGCATAAGGCAGACCCAGAGCCGCCGCCAGTTGCGCGCCGAACAGGCTGCTGCCGAGAATATAGAGTGGAATATTGGTCCCCTGCCCCGGCGTCGCCTTGATACCGAGCCGGTCATCCCCCGCCAGAAATGCCTGCAATTCCAGAACATCGCGCGGAAACTCGTTCGCATCGCTGTTGAGATTGCGGCGCAAGGCCTGTGCCGTCCGCTGGTCCGAACCGGGCGCGCGGCCCAGGCCGAGATCAACCCGTCCCGGAAACAGGGCCTCCAGCGTGCCGAATTGTTCGGCGATCACCATCGGCGCGTGATTGGGCAGCATGATACCGCCAGCACCGATGCGGATGGTCTTGGTCCCCTGCCCGATGTGCGAAAGCGCCACTGCGGTTGCGGCGCTGGCAATGCCCTCCATACCATGATGTTCCGCCATCCAGAACCGTTCGTAGCCAAGCGCCTCGCCATGCTGCGCAAGTGCCAGCGACCGGTCGAGTGCGGTTTTGACATCGCTGCCCAGCGGCACTGGAGAAAGGTCCAGTATCGAGAATTTTACCGCTTTGGTGCCGGTGTTGGTCATTGTGCGTTCCTTTGTGCCAATTGTCCTGCAACCTTGATCGCATAGCCGTCCGGGACATTGCGAAAGCCGAGCGTCGGCAATAACAGCGTCCACGCGCGGTCGCTACCCGAGAGGAACAGCCGCGCGGTATAATAGCCGTTGCCTTCAAGTTTCAGGGTGAGCTGCTCCATGCCGGAACCGCTCTGCAGTGGCAACACCAGCACCCCGTCCTGACATATTGCGTTGCCAAGCAGGCCCTGTTTGAGGTCGAGCCCGGGAATATTTGCATCCAGAGACATGCGCACCTGACCGCTCGCCGACTGACAGCGTCCACCGGCGAAGGTGATATTCACGTCCCGCAGGTCGATCGCCGAGGCCGGCAACGGGGCCAATTGGCGGCCAACGCCGAGCACGGTGGTCACATCCTGCACCAGCAGGCTATTGCCGGACTTGCCGACCGTCGCGACCAGCCCGTCATCGCCGGCGGTGGCCGGCCTTTCCAGATCCATCAGCAATTTGCCGGTCAGCAAAGGCAGGAACCGCACACCGGCATCGAGATCACCCAATGGCAACGGCCCCACCTGCGCGCCCTCGATCCGGCCGTTCCAGACCGATCCGCTGATTGCCTTGGCCGAAAAGCGCGATCCTTCAAGCCCCGCCATGCTCACCGCCAGCCGCAGCGGCAGGAAGAACAGCGCCACGGCGATTACCGCCAGCAGGATCAATAGATAGGTCAATGCGCGCGGCACCTGCTTTCCTTCGGCTCAGAGTTCGGGAGCAAATTGGTCGAAATAGACGAAGATATCATCTTCCTCGCGGCTCGCAGCATTACGCCATTTCGGTGCCGATTTCGGGTTCAGCAAATCGCCGCCAGAGGACAGCACCAGAACGGTTGGCGTGCCTTTGATCGATTTTATGCCAAAGCGCCGGGCGATATCGATATTCCGGTCCTTCATCCCGACATCGACATAGACCAGCTCATATTTGGCATCGAGCATCGCGGCAAAGCGCGGTTCGGCAAACCAGCCGGACAGGCCCCGGCTGTCGTGGCACCAGTTGGCGCCCATCACAACAATCACCCGCTTGCCGGAAAGTTGCGCCCGGGCGAGTGCAGCATCCACTTGCTCCCCGGCATTGACGGATTCGTCGAATGGCCGGGCTTCGGGATGGCTGGTTTCGCTCGGCTCTGCCTTTAAGGCCTGACTGGCGGGAGCGGTCGAGAGGCCCAACACGGCCAGAAATAATATCAAGAATCTCATGCCACGGCTATTACACTTCCAGCGGCGTGAGGGAACAGGCTTTTGTCAGACCAAGGCACAGGGTTTCGTCAGAGGCGGAACCGCTCGGCCATAGCCAGCGAAGCTAAGCCTGGCCGCGCAAATGGGTGTCGAAAAACGCCAGTGTCCGCTGCCACGACAATTTCGCCGCTTCCTCGTCATAGCGCGGCGTCGTGTCATTGTGGAAACCGTGGTTCACATCGGGGTAGAAATGTACGCTATATTCTTTCTGATGCTCCGCCAGAGCCGCCTCATAAGAGGGCCAGCCAGCATTTACCCGCTCGTCATTGCCCGCCAGCTGGACCATCAGCGGTGCTTCAATCGCCGGGACGTCCGCGGCTTCCGGCTGGCGTCCGTAATAAGGCACCGACGCAGCAAGATCGGGATAGGCCACCGCCAGTGCGTTGCAGACGCCGCCGCCATAGCAGAAGCCGACTGCGCCAACCTTGCCGGTCGAACCGTCATGATCGCGCAAAAATTCGAAAGCGGCGAAGAAATCTTCCATCAGCTTGACGCCATCGAGCTTGGCCTGCATCGTCCGTCCGTCTTCATCATTGCCAGGATAGCCGCCCAAGGGTGACAATCCGTCGGGTGCCAGCGCCAGATAGCCGGCCTTGGCCACCCGCCGCGCGACATCTTCGATATAGGGATTGAGACCGCGGTTTTCGTGGATCACCAGCACCGCAGGCAGCTTGCCTGTCGCTCCGGCTGGTTTGGCCATCAATCCATTGATCTGGCCATGCCCTTCGGTGCTATCATAGCTGATCCGCTCGGCTGTGATCGACGGATCATCAGGCTCGACCTGCGCCGCCCAGGCATAATTGGGTTGCAGCTGATCCAGGATCATCGCCCCGGTCACCCCGGCAGCGGCAAATTTCCCGGCCTGCCGAATGAAATCCCTTTTCGAGATCGCGCCATGCACATAGCCGTCAAAAATCTCGAGAATATGCGGGTGAAAGTCACTTGCGCGTTTGCGGGATAAAGTCATGTCGGATCATCCATCAGCGAAGGTTGGCAAAAACTCGGCTAAGCATAGCATAGAATGAATTTTTGCAAATCCCGTTTGTGCCGAGCCTGTCGAAGCACCTTGCTCCGCGCGGCGCTTCAGGCCGCTTCGCTAATCCCCGCCTCGATCTCCGACGCCTTCGCCTCGACCAATTTCACGATATGATCGACCATATCCTCATCCGCGACATGGTGATCGGTGACGCCGGAGAGATAGACCATATGTTTGCCCTTGCCGCCGCCGGTGATGCCGATGTCGGTTTCGCGCGCTTCGCCCGGACCGTTGACAACGCAACCAAGCACCGAGAGCGACAAAGGCGTGCGGATATGCTGCAGCCGTTCTTCCAGCTTCTGTACCGTGCGGATCACGTCAAAACCCTGCCGCGCGCAGCTCGGGCAGCTGACCACCCGGACGCCACGCGTGCGCAGGCCTAGCGCCTTGAGCATCTCATAGCCGACGCGCACTTCTTCTTCGGGTTCTGCCGACAGGCTCACGCGAATGGTATCGCCAATGCCGGCCCAGAGCAGATTGCCCATGCCGATCGAGCTTTTCACGGTGCCGCCGATCAAGCCGCCGGCCTCGGTGATCCCGAGATGCAGCGGGCAGTCCACCGCGTCAGCCAGCTGCGTATAGGCGGCCACCGCCAGAAAAACATCTGAGGCTTTCACCGCGACCTTGAATTCGTGAAAATCATGGTCCTGCAATATCTTGATATGGTCGAGCGCGCTTTCGACCAAAGCCTCGGGACAGGGCTCTCCATATTTCTCGAGCAGGTCCTTTTCCAGACTGCCCGCGTTCACCCCGATCCGGATCGCACAGCCATTGGACTTGGCCGCGTCAATGACTTCGCGCACCCGCGCCGACGAACCGATATTGCCCGGATTGATCCGCAGACAGGCCGCGCCCGCCTCTGCTGCTTCGATCCCGCGCTTGTAATGAAAATGGATATCCGCGACGATCGGCACATTGCTGGCGCGGACAATCTCTTTCAGCGCAGCCGTACTCTCGACATCGGGACAGGACACGCGGATGATATCGACGCCAGCCTCTTCGCAGCGGCGGATCTGGTCGATCGTAGCCTTGGCGTCGGAGGTCAGAGTGTTGGTCATCGTCTGCACGGTAATCGGTGCATCGCCGCCGACCGGCACATCACCGACCATGATCTGGCGGGATTTGCGCCGGTCAATATCGCGCCAGGGGCGCAGCGACGGATTTTCTGAGGTCATATCTTTGCTCTTGTCAGAAGGGCCTGTTTGCCGGACATATAGGCTGTTCGCGAAGAAATGATAAGAGCCAATCGGGAGAGACGTCTGATGATCCGTTATTTACTGAGCCTGCTGGGGCCGACCCTGATGCTTTCGACCATGGCAACGGCGGCCAATGCGCAGGACGGGGTGGAAGCGGAAGCCTATTGGTCGATGGCCATTCATGGCGGCGCCGGGACAATCGACCGCGACAAGATCACGCCGGAGAAAGACGCGGAAATCAGAGCAGCGCTGAACAAGGCCCTGGCGATCGGTTCCGACATATTGAAAGACGGCGGCAGCGCGATGGATGCCGTCACCGCCACGATCATCTCGATGGAGAACGACCCGAATTTCAACGCCGGCAAAGGCGCGGTCTTCACCTGGGACAAGACCAACGAGCTAGACAGCAGCATCATGGACGGCAGCGACCTGTCGGCTGGCGCGGTCGCCGGGATCAACGGCACCAAGAACCCGATCCTGCTGGCCCGCGCGGTCAAAGAGAATAGCCCGCATGTGATGCTGTCCGGCGAAGGCGCAAACCAGTTCAGCCGCGAACAGGGGCTCGAACAGGTGACACCGGATTATTATGCCACCCCGCAGCGGCTGCAACAGATTGAGGCCGTCCTCGCCAAGGAGATCAGCGCCGCCGATGTCGATTATAAATTCGGCACGGTCGGAGTGGTGGCGCAGGACCGCGGCGGTGATATGGCAGCGGGCACGTCGACCGGCGGCATGACCGGCAAGCGCTGGGGCCGGATTGGCGACAGTCCTATCATCGGCGCCGGCACCTATGCCGACAACCGCAGTTGCGCGATTTCTGCGACCGGATCGGGCGAATATTTCATCCGCCTCGGCGTCGCCCATGAAATCTGCGCGCGCATCCGGATTCGTTTTTCCGAAGCGATCAAGGAAGCGCAAATAGAGGTGCCGAAAGACGCCAACGGTAATGACACATATGTCGTGCACGGCAGCGAATTCCAGCTGTCCGACGAGGAAATCCAGCAGATCGCGGATGATGTCATCGCCGAACTCGGCGAACTGGGCGGCGACGGCGGCATTATCTATGCGACGCCATGGGGTCAGGCCGGCTACAGCTTCAATACTGCGGGCATGTATCGGGGACGGGCGACGAGTGAAGGTGAAGCAAGCGTCGCGATTTACGGGGATGAATGATGAGACTGCAGCGCCCTATCGTCATCCTGAACTTGTTTCAGGATCCAGTTCGCATGCTTATGCATATGTAAACGCTTGTTCTCTTGATGAACATCTTTCCTCCCTGAAGCACAGCTTTTGGGGAGGAGGCAACGCGAAGCGATGACGGAGGGGCCTTTCGCCATGACTCCGTCACGAACAATCTCTACCCCACGCCAAAGCCGACGCTTCAGGCCAATGCGCAAGATGCCGCCTTAAGACACCGCATCACAGCGTGCGTCGAAACCCCGGCTCAGTTCGGCAAGGCTGACCGCACTCAGCCGCTTCACCAGCAAAGCCTCGGCCTCGTTCAAGACATCTTCTACCGCTTCATTGACCAGCTGCTCCACTGCGCAATCCGGGTTCGAATGCTCGTTCCCGATCACAAACAGTCTTGGTCCGCCGACTGCGCGGTGGACATCAAGCAGCGATAGATTCTCGAGATCGCACGCGATCACCCAGCCGCCACCATGCCCCTTTTCCGAGCGGACATAGCCTGCGTCGCGCAGTCCGGCCATGGTCCGGCGCACAACGACCGGATTGGTCGAAAGCATCGCTGCAATCGCCTCCGAGGTCATCGGTCCGTCGTGGCGTGCCATATGCAGCAGCACATGAAGCATTCGGGAGAGACGGCTGTCGTTTCGCATCATCTGATCCTTCACATCATCATAGCGATTGGCAAGTGCAATAAGTCATGATACTTATGAAGTTACATGATTCGTGGAGAATATTAAATGCCGGAGATTGAAGCACCCCCGTTCGAAAGTCCCGACCACTGGGACAAAGCGGCACGCCATTACCAGCAGACCGCACATATTTTTACTTCTCAATACGCCGAAGATGCGCTTGCGCGCGTCACATTGACGCCGCAGAGCCATGTACTTGATGTAGCAGCCGGAACCGGCGCGCTTGCATTGGCGGCAGCGCGAACGGGAGCCCGGATAATGGCAACCGACTTTTCCCCCGGGATGGTGGCGTGCATCGCCGAGGCAGGACTGCCCAACGTCGAGGCCCGGACAATGGACGGACAGTCGCTCGATCTGCCGGATGAGACGTTCGATGCGGTCTTCTCGATCTTCGGCGTGATCATGTTCCCCGATTGGCGCAAAGGCCTAGCGGAGATGCGCCGCGTAACCCGTCCGGGCGGCTACGGGGTGGTTGCGACGTGGCAGGACCAAGGTGCAGCAACCTTTCTGCTGCTTGGCCAGATACGGAAAAAATTGTTTCCCGACCGGGTAGGGATAGCGATGCCTCAGGCTGTTAAGGCGCTAAGCAATCCGGACGATTTCGCCCGCGAACTAATCACTGCCGGCTATCGAGACCCCCGGATCGAAAGTGTTACGCACGACTATCTACTTGATGTAGCGGCACTTGAAGAACCCGACACATTATTTGGCATGTCACCGGACTGGGTCAGCCTGAGCGATGCAGACAAAACGAAGGTCATCGCGGAGGTGCGGATAATGGCTGGCGATCAGCCGGAACTGCCAATCGCATCGACAGCATTGATTGCCGTCGCGGAACGCTGAGTTAGAACTGTTCGGTTAAAACCTGCTTTTGTCGGGGAGGCCAACTCGGAAATTTGCCGCTTCCCCTAGCTTAACCAGTCGGTTAAACCGTTATCATGACATCTCGACCGGCTAGCCATTGATGATTCTGTCCTACAACGCTGCGGCGCGCTATGCTGGCGGGATGACGGATTCATCCCTGACCCAACCGTTGGGGCGCGCCTCCGCGGAAGTTTACACTAGGCGACAGCTCAGTGGTCCACGATCCGCATTTTTCTGCACCCTAGAGCCAAAAGTCACAGAAAATAAAAACCTTCATTACTGTAAAGCTGACCGGACCCGAAAATGACATGGAAACCCGAACTTGAAGAATTGGCTGAGCGCCAACGGCTTGCCGAAAAAATGGGCGGCGAGGAAAAAGTCTCTCGCCAGCATGGCCGCGGCAAGATGGATGCGCGGGCGCGGATTGCGGGCATTGTCGATGAAGACAGTTTCCGCGAGATCGGCAAGATTGCCGGACGCGGGACCTATGCCGAAGATGGGACGTTCGAGGATTTCGCGCCGAGCAACCTGATCTTCGGTCGCGCCAATATCGAGGGCCGCCCGGTTGTTGCCTCTGCCGATGATTTCACCGTACGCGGCGGGGCGGCGGATGCGGCGCTGCACCGCAAGTTCACCCAGTGCGAAAAAATGGCGCATACGCTCGGTATTCCGATGATCCGGATGATCGACGGCACCGGCGGCGGCGGATCGGTCAAATCGCTCGAAGATATGGGCTTCACTTATGTGCCTGCCGTTCCCGGCTGGGAAGATATTATCAAGAATCAGGACACTGTGCCTGTGGTGGCGCTGGCGCTCGGACCGACAGCGGGCATGGGCGCGGCGCGTACCGTCGCCAGCCATTATTCGATCATGGTTAAGGGGCTTTCGCAAATATTTGCCGCTGGCCCGGCCGTGGCCGCCGCGATTGGCGATGATCTGAGCAAGGAGCAATTGGGCGGGGCGGATATTCACACCACCAACGGGGTAATCGACGAAGAAGTCGCCAGCGAAGCGGAAGCCTTTGTCACCGCACGCAAATTCCTCTCCTATCTGCCGAGCAACGTGAACCAGCTATCCGCCCGCACCGAGAACTGGGATCCGGTCGGCCGCAAGGATGAAAGCCTGCTTTCCGCCGTGCCGCGCGCGGACAAGCAGGTTTATTCGATGCGCAAGATCATGACATCGGTGTTCGACGAAGGCTCGGTGTTCGAAATGGGCAAACGCTGGGGCCGCGCCGCGATCACCGCCTTTGCGCGGCTCGACGGCTGGCCGGTTGCGGTACTAGCCAATGATCCCTCTTTTCTGGGTGGGTCTTGGGAAGCCAAATCATCGGAAAAAGTCGAACGCTTCGTCAAGCTGGCGGGACAGTTTCACCTGCCGGTCGTCCATCTGGTCGACAACCCCGGTTTCATGATCGGCGGCGAGGCCGAGCGCACCGGCACCATCCGCTATGGCGTGCAAGCAATGAACGCGGTCTATAAAGCGACCGTGCCGTGGGCCAGCGTCATCGTCCGCCGCGCTTATGGCATCGCCGGCAGCGCGATGAGCAATGCCGAGAATTTCCAATATCGCTTTGCCTGGCCCTCGGGCGACTGGGGCTCGCTGCCGATCGCCGGTGGTCTGGAGGTCGCCTACAAGAGCGATATCGAAAGCGCCGAAGACCCGGCAGCGCGGCTGGCCGAGATCAAGGCCAAGCTCGACAAGGTCACCTCGCCCTTCCGCACCGCCGAGCAGTTCAGCGTCGAAGATATCATCGACCCGCGCGAGACGAGGCCATTGTTGTGCGAATTTGCTGACTTGGCATGGCGGAAACTGGGTACGTAGGGCCGCCTCGCGAGATTTAGCGAACGGAAAGCGAATCGAGCATGACAGGCGCTGATTTGTTCAATGACCGATCCGGGCGCCACGGTGACGTTAACGTTTACAATATCCTTCAACCTTCTCCATTAATTCCCTGGTTCAAATCGGGACTCAACCGATAAATTATTCCCGCTCAAAATCAGATAGTTGACCATGATTGTGCCAATTATCACCGCGAAATGTCGAATTAATCCTATCGATTTTAAAAGAACCAGATATCATTTCATCTACCAAAACGAACGGTTCATCGTTGGTACAGCAACGAAATGCCATTTGAAGCGAAGGTAACGAAGTAGGTTTGGCACAATCAAAAAGGAAGAAACGATGTACTTATCGCCTAGATCATTCATCAATCAGCCTGTTCAGACATTGGCCGAACAGGGAACTCAGCGTGGTTATCAGCCGCTCTATCACCTCGACATTGTCAACCGCTGCCCTGGTTGCGGTAAATCAAGCTGGCATGTCGGCCGGTTCAGTGCGGAATGCGCCCATTGCGAGACCGCTTTGCCGCTGGCCATGGTTGCCAGCCAGCCGATGCAGCCGCGCTTTACCGAGCATTTCAGCAAAACCGCGATGGCGGCCTGACCACTGTTGGGTTCAGTCTGATTTCAAACCGGCCAGATAGGTAGCTGCCGCATTTGACTTGATCCGGACCCACATCGGTTTGTGGTCGGACAGTTGATAAGTGCGCCAGTTGCCCTTGAAATATGTGGTAAGGGCCGCACCCTGCTTGTCCTTGCCACCCGCTTTCTTCCGCAGCTCGTCTTCATATTCGAGCGTGTCGCCATCGCGAAACACCGATTTATATATCTCGAAAATCCCGGCATTGGCTTTTTTCGGATCATCGGTCTGACGGTCGATGAAGCTGAGCGTGTCATCATCGGTCATGAACGCGATCTGGTCATAATATTTGCTGAGATCGAGATTGGATGGCCGGTTGAGCGCATTGGGGATGCGGAATCCGTGCCGCTTCAGCGCGGTCATCGTTTCGTGATCCGGATGGACGATATTGAAATCTCCCAGCAGGATTAGCGACCGCCCCTCTTTCTTGGCCTGCTCGGCCCGGTCGCCGAAATAATCGGCAACCCGGTCGATCTCCTGCACCCTTTCTTGCAGCTTCGACCCCGACGAAGACCCGTAGAACAGATGCACGGTGCAGATATCGAATTTGAACCAGCCGGACTGGAAGGCGGTGATGAACGGCGATCGCCGGAACTGCTTGCCCTGATAAAGCTCGCCACCCTCCCCTGCAGTGTCGTCGGTGATCAGCATATCTGTCGGCAGAACGATTTCGCCTGCGATATTCTGGAACCGCACCTTGCGCTTGTCATAGAGGTAGAGCAGCCGCTCTCCGCCACTGCCAAGCTTGTGATGGGTCTTGTCCGAAGCGATAAAATCATAATCCGGCCCCAGCCGGTCCATCACCGCGCGCCAGTCGTCGAGATCGACCACTTCCTGCACCGCGACAAAGTCGAAGCGCGACAATATCTCGGCAATATACATTAGGCTTTCCGGCAGTCTTCGGACCTTGCCGAAATTGCGGATATTCCAGGTCGCCAGCAACAAGGTCTGCTCGCTGTCCTTGTCCGGCACCTCCCGGTCAAGCTGGCTGATCAACCGCTCGAGATTGCCGACAACCCGCGCCCGATCGCTTTTCGGGATATATTTGAGATAATAATATTGCGGCATTTGCTTCTCCGATATTCAGGAACAAAAACACGCGACCGGTTTATCTTTCCCTGACTATATCTGATCTGGCTGCAGTAGGACAGTCTCGATCAAACCGTGCCGCTCGCCCTAGATATCGCCGAACGCCTTCAGCGCAGCCGGCGCCACCACATCGCCCCATTCCTGCACGAAATGCCCCGCATCCTTGATCAGCAACGGTTCGGGACAGCCTTTGATCAGGCGGCACATGATATTCATCACCGGCGGTCCAACCACCGGATCGGTACCGCCGATCGCCATGAAGCTGGCCCCCGACCATTCGCTGCTCCAGAAGGCTACCGCCTGTTTGCTAACCGCGACGCCGTCCATGTCGGGCGAGACCGGGACCAGTGCCGGAAAGGTCCGCGCGCCGCTTTGATAGCTGGAATCGGGATAAGGTGCATTATAGGCAGCAACCTCCTCCGCAGTCAGTTGCGGCGTCTTGCCGGCAATGATCTCGCCAGCATCGAATATCGGCGTGGTCAGCGCATATTCTTTCCACTTGTTGAATCCGGCACTCTCTCCGGCACCAATAGCCAAGGCGGTATTCATGATGATCAACCGCGACAGACGCCCTTTGAAATCTTCATCCACAGGCAATGTCAGCCCGATAATTCCGCCCCAGTCATGCATCACCAGAGTGACATTTTTCAAGTCGAGCCGCTCGACCAGCGCCAGGATATGATTGCGGTGAAAATCGAACGTATAGGTTTCGAGCTCCGTTGGCTTGTCGGACCGGCCGAAGCCGAAGAAATCCGGACAGACCACGCGCGCACCAGTGGCAGTGAAATGCGGGATCATCTTCCGATAGAGGAACGACCAGCTCGGCTCGCCGTGCAGGCACAGGAAGGTCTTTTCGGCATCCGCTGGTCCGGTATCGATCCAGGCCGCGCGCAGTCCTTCATAACCGGGCAGATCATCGGCATAATATACCGGATAATCAAAGTCCGGGATATTGGCGAAACGGTCTTCAGGCGTGCGGACAGCAGCGATAGTCATTGGTTGGGGGGCCTCTCGAGTGACGACGCGCAACCTGTCAATATATCGAGATTCGGTCAAGCGGTGATGGATCACGCTGAACAGAATAAGTTGGCCTTGGCCCGACCAATAGCTGGACAGAACTTTACACACAGCGCCTTGTTTATTTTCTGTAACCTTTGCCCCAAAGCCTTGGAATTCCAGGCTTTTATCACGACAGATGTTCTGTCGAGTGTAACCTTTGAAATTGCGCGCCGCGAAACGCTGGCAACCAAGAGGAGGCACACAGAACAGACCCATAGCAACGCCCAGCATAAGCGCGGTGACCCATTGTAGGAAAGAGCCTGTCCACGGCAGGACCAGTCGCCCGCTTTGACCCGTGGCAGGACCGAGGGCCGCCTGCAGAATCGTGCTATTTTTGCAACGTTCCGGCATTATTGGAATTTATCCGGCTTCCGATGGAACGACCAGCGCTGCCGACCGTTCCCCTTGTCCGTCTATCAATCGCGCCGAGTGCCGGTGCGATGATCGACGATAAGCCCGCAATGATAGCGGGCCTCACCGGAGCGCTCTTGTTCCATATTTAGTTAGTTGGAGTAAAATGATGAAATCCCCCATGATCACCCCCCTGATCCTTTCTTCCGTCGTCGGCGCCGTTGCCGTGGCCACCCCCGCCGCTGCGCAGTCCGACTCAACTTTCACCGGTCCGCGCGTCGAAATCCTTGGCGGCTATGACACGCTGCGTTCGGGCAGCGACGTTGACGTCGACACCGACAATGACGGCATTTTCGAGAATAACACGCTCGACCAGTCGGTTGACGGTTTCGCTTATGGCGTCGCACTCGGCTATGACATTGATGCCGGCCCGGTCGTCCTTGGCCTTGAAGGCGAATATATGGATTCGACCGGCCGTCAGGAAGGCGATGAAGACGTCAACGCGCCGTTCGGCTATCGCATCAACCTGAAGCGCGATCTCTATATCGGCGCGCGCATCGGTGCCAAGGTCACCCCGACCACCCTGCTCTACGCCAAGGGCGGTTACACCAACACTGCAGTGGAATCCCGCTTTCAGGACCGGGCCGAAGCCGATGGCGTCGACCTGAACTTCGACGACAGCCAGCAGGTTGACGGCTACCGTCTCGGTGCCGGCATCGAGCAAGTGATCGGAACCGGCGGAAACGGTAACGGATCCGGCGCGTTCGTCAAACTCGAGTATCGCTATTCCAACTATAGCTCGCTCAAATATAACGACACATTGTTCAACGATAACAATGAAATCGGCGTCGACCTCGACCGCCACCAGGTTGTCGCGGGCGTTGGTTTCCGCTTTTAAGACGGAGCTGGTCTAGTAACAGATGGGCGTGCCGTTCGATGGATGGCGCGCCCTTTTTTTGTTTTTGGGAGATGGCGTGTCACGCACCGTCTATTGGTCGGCCATCGCCATAAGCTGCGAAGGAAAGGGCGTTGCCAGCGCTCCGGCATCGTCGCCAGCCAGCCAGTTGTCATAATCATCCGGCTGCAGGATCACTGGCATCGCCTTGGGATGGACAGGCTTTACCAGCGGATTGGGCTCGCACGTCAGGAAGGCGAAGACATGGCCTTCATTGGATGGTCTCCAGATTCCGGCAAAGGCGGATAGCGGCGCTTCCTTCACCGCGAACCAGCATTCCTCCCGTCCCGCGTTGGGCTTTGGCTCGGCAAAACGGGTGAAGGGAACAAGACAGCGATGTTGGGGCTTTGCCAGCATAGATCTCCAAAACGAGCTCGACAGGTTGCGAACATTGGTGATGCGCTTGGTCACCGTGGTCCCAGGGCGCTTGCCCTTCATGGTCAGCGGCACGCCCCATTGCATGCTGTCGAGCATCTTCTGCCCCTGATCGATGCGCACAACCACGGCTTGATACGTCGGCCAGATATCGATCTTTATTTTGGAAAACGGCGGAATGGCATCAGAGCCGATATATTGCTGCCATGTGGGAATGGCTTCGGGGTGGTTTTGATAGTGATTGCACATGGCTGCAATGTGCATGACTCTGCACCAGCCACAAACACTTTAGGTCGTTTCAACAAAAAAAGGGGAGCGCAACCGCACTCCCCTTTCCAAACTTTATCCAGGTAACAGCGGCCTAATTCACCGCGTCGCCCTCAGTCTCATTCACCCGGTACAGGAAAACCGCGCTTCTTGAGGATATATTTGACCTCCGGATCGCGGCCGCGGAATTTGCGGTAGGCTTCCTTGCGGTCGGTTTCATTGCCGGTCGCCAGCAGGATCGAGCGGAAGCGCTCGGCCGTGGTCTTGTCCCACGGGCTGCCCGCTTCTTCAAAGGCGGCCCAGGTGTCGGCGTCCATCGTTTCCGACCAGAGATAGCTGTAATAGCCGGCCGAATAGCCGTCCGAAGAGAAGAGGTGATTAAACTGTGGCAAGCGATGCCGCATCACGATCTCTTTCGGCATGCCGATTTCGGTCAAAGTCTCGCGCTCGAACTTGTCGGGATCGGTGACGGGTTCAGCGCGATTGTGCAATTTCATGTCGACGATCGCCGAGGACAGATATTCGACCGTAGAGAAACCCTCGTTGAAGGTTTTTGACGCCTGGATCTTGTCGACCAGTGCTTTCGGGATCGGCTCGCCGGTCTTGTAATGGGTGGCGTAGGTCGAGAGGATATAAGGCGTCATCAGCCAGTTCTCGTTCACCTGGCTCGGATATTCGACAAAGTCGCGCGGTGTGCCCGCAAGACCCGGATAGGTGATGTCATAGTTAAGATAATGCAGCGCGTGACCGAATTCGTGGAACAGGGTCGAGGCATCGTCGAGGCTGATCAAAGTCGGCTCGCCGTCACCGCCCTTGACGAAATTATTATTGTTCGACGAGATCGTGTAATTATTCTTGCCACCCAGCTTGTAGCTATCCTTGTAGGTGGTCATCCACGCGCCGGAACGCTTGCCGTTGCGGGCATAATTGTCGAAAAACTGGACGCCGATGACCTTGTCGCCGCGCTTGACTTCAAAGGTGCGAACCTCGGGATCGAACACCGGAATGCTGCCGGTGGTTTCGGTGAAGGTCATGCCGTAAAGCTTGCCCGCCGCGTCGAACAGCGCATCCATCATCTTGTCGAGCTGGAAATAGGGTTTGATCTCGGCGGAATCGAGGTCATATTTCGCCTTGCGGACCTTCTCCGCATAATAGCGATAATCCCACGGCGCGATGGTGATCCCGGCGCCTTCGGCATCGGCTACTTCCTGCATGTCGGCAACTTCTTCACCGACGCGGGCGACGGCGGCTGGCCAGACTTTCATCATCAGGTCCATCGCCGCTTCCGGCTCTTTCGCCATCGTATCGGCCATGCGGTAATGGGCGTGGGTCTTGAAGCCCAACAGCTTGGCGCGGTCGGCGCGCAGCTTCAAGATCTTGGCGATGGTCGCGTTGGTGTCATTCTTGTCACCATTGTCGCCGCGGTTGATATAGGCGGTATAGACTTTTTCCCGCAGATCGCGACGGGTGCTGTTCTCCAGAAACGGCTGCATAACCGAACGGGTGTTTTTCAGCGCCCAGCCGGTCTTGCCCTGTTCTTCGGCCGCTTCAGCGAGCGAAGCGACGAAACTGTCCGGCAGGCCAGCCAGATCGGCTTCGTCGGTCAGGAAGATGAAGCTTTCCTCATCGGCCAGAACCTTGTTGGAAAATTCGTTAAACGCCTTCGACAATTCGGTGTTGTAGGCGATCAGCGTTTCTTTTTTCGCGCCGTCGAGCAGAGCGCCATCGCGCACCAGCTGTTCATAATTGCGCTCGACCAGACGGGTCTGCTGCGCGTCCAGTCCGGCGGATGCGCGATTGTCGTAAACCGCCTTGGTCTTGGCGAGCAATTTCGGGTCGAGGGTCAGCTGGTCGAAGAACGCCGAGACCTTCGGCATCCATTCGCCCTGGATTTCGCGGATCTGGTCGTTGGACAGGTTGCTGCTGTGCACGCCCCAGATCGCGAACAGGTCATTGGCTTCATTGCCGACCAGTTCCATCGGTATAGTGAAATTCTCGAATGTAGCGGGAGCCGGATTGTCGCGGATCGCGTTCACCTCGGCCTGGATCTTGTTCATTGTCGCCTGAAAAGCGGCAGGAAAATCGGAGACTTTCACTTCATCCCACGGCGGCACGCCATCATAAGGGCCAGTCCATTTCTGGAGGATGCTATTTTCGCTGGCCGCTGCGGTGGTCGCCTGCATGGCGCTCATTTTGTTCAATTCTGCTGTTGTCATTTTTTTTCCATGATCGTCGGCCAGAGCGGGTGTCGCGGTCGCGCCGAATAGCGCGGCGCTGGACACGCCCAGAAAGAATTTGCGGGTGGATATCGTGAATCGCATGTATTTTTCTCCAAATATGGGACCGCTGTCGCGGATCTCTCAAAAGCACCTGACGTGTATTTGGGGATGGTCTAGCCAATGCGAAGCGGAAACGCAAAAAAGGTTGCGCTGGAAATCAGTTATTAGACGAACGACGATTTAGCATCGATGAACGACATCAAAAAAAGCGACTATGAGGGTCTTTCGGCCAGCAGCGCACGAACCAGAGGCTGCAGATTTTCGTCATAGCGGGCCAGCAGGACATGTTCTTCTGCCGTCTCGAAATGGCTGACCAGCTGGCGGCCGTTCCACCAGTGCAGGGCAATGGCCGGCGCATCGGCAACGATCATATTGCGGCCGTCGGGATTTTCCGGATCAATCGGATCCAGATCCAATGCTACCTGTGGTGCGGTCGAAGCACAAATCGCCAGACTGATATCCTGCCACCAGGTTGAAATATTGCGATGCAAATGCCCGGTGATCATGCCCTTGACGTTATCATGGCCGGCAACCGTATCGGCCAGGCGCGCGACCCAAGGCTCATCGGGATGGGTGTCCATCCAGTCGATGCCGCTTTCTATCGGCGGATGATGGAGAATCAGGATGGTCGGTTTTTCGCTATTTTCCACAAGCCTGTCAGCCAGCCATTTCGCGCGGACCTCGCAGAACGCGCCCCCGTGCCTGCCCTCCTCGAGCGTATCGAGAAACAGCAGCCGGAGTTCCGGCGTGTCGATCTCATATTGGACAAAGCCGCTCACAGTAGGAACGGCCGGGAATTGTTTGCGGAACGGCGCCCGCAGATCGTGATTGCCGAGACACATGTGGACCGGGAACGGCACGGCCGCCAACGCGGTTTCAAGCCGCCGGTAGCTTTCCTGATCGCCGCGATCAACCAGATCACCGGTGGCCAGCAACAGGTCGGGCTGTGGACTCATATCGCAAATGGTCTTGATCGCCTGATCGAGCCGCTTGCGGTTGAATTCCGCCGGATTATCGGGGTCGAAACCGAGATGAATATCCGTGATCTGCGCCATCAACATGGACGCCCTCCCCTTTTTCCCTCTGCCCTATTTCCAGGCAATCTGTTTCTCCGGCTTGGCCTGTTTGTCTTTCTGTTGTTCCTTGATCAGCCAGGGAGCGCCATCGTCGGCGTGATAGTCGTGGCACATCGCGCAGGTCGAGGGCACGTCGGACGCTTTCTGGAATTCGCCACCATGACATTCGCGGCAGGTCTTGATGCCCGGCAGCAGCAGATCGGTTGCTTGCTTGGACGTCGGCGCATTGTGACAGCTCTCGCACGTCTCCTCGATATGGGCGTCATGGCTGAACCAGCCGTTGTGCATATAGCGATCGGTTTGCGTCACCGGCTTGATCCCGTAATCAACCCGGCCGCGAGCGGTTGGCGGGGTAATGCCGTGGCAGTCGAAACAGGCGCCACCGCGCGAGAATACCTGACTGATCGCCAGATTGGCGCGGCTCGGACGGAACTGGACGGCTCGGGCATAGTCGCTGGCAACACGGATTTCGTTGCTGGCCCCGGGACGGCGGCGCTTCATCCCGCCGAGATTGATCGGACGGGTCGGGCGGGTGGAACGGTAATAAGCCTGAAGATCGGCCTGCACCATGGCCGGTTCGCCGTGGCGCAAGGTCCGGACAGTGCCGCCGATCTCGTCAAAGGCGAGACTGTGGCACATGCTGCAGTCTTCCTTCATATCGACGGGTTCAAAACGCACGCCCTTCGGATCGGCTGTATGGCAGTCCTTGCAGACCAGCGAGGAGCCGAAACCAAAGTCTTTCGACAGTCTCCGCCCCATTTGCGCGATTCCGCCGGTCTTCGACAGATGCACGTCGTGCGGAAATTTGAGGCCGTTATTGTCGATCGGTTTGCTGTCGATCGAGACTCTCTTGCGCAGCGGATCCTTGCCACCCGGAGTCACCAGGACCGCGGGCCGGAACTGTGGATGTTCGATGCCGAAATCCGACGCATTTTCCAGTTTTGTGTCGGTCAAACGTTCATCCATCCCGCTGTGGCAATCCGCGCAGAATTTTTGCGCAGTCGGTTCCATAGCACCGCTGCCCTCATGCTCGCTGTGACATTCGACACACCTGCCCGGTGGTTTGTTAAACGCAGAAGCAAAGGCTGCTCCGATTTTCCCGAAACCTTCCGGTTCACCGCGCGCGGTCAGCAGTCGCGGCTTGGCGGCGTGGTCGTGCGCATCTTCCTGGTGACAGGTAAGACAAGTCTGGTCCTTGACCGTGACAAAGGCATCGACATGGCAGGCCTGACAGTCTTTTTCGAGCGCATGATGAGCGCTGCTCAGCGCGCCGGATGACCACATGCTGTCGGCGTAAAACTGGTCAGGTCGTTCCTCGACCCCGCGCCACGTCGACCATGTATAGATCGGCCAGATCAGGAATGCGGCCAGCACCAGCGCGACAAAGCCCCAGGCGGTGAGCCGCTTGCTCGGCAGCAGGTCCTTGAGTGTATAGAGAGTCTTCTCGTTCCGCGTTTCGGCGGAATCGGACAAGGCCTCGACCCGCTTGACCGTCAGGACAATATCGTCGCCCTCCTGGCTGACGACGATGACATGGCCGCCAAAGCCGAGCTCGGCACCGGCGGACGGATCGATGGTGACCGAAATCCGGTGCTTGCCGTCGAGCGTGAAGTTCTGGCCCGAAGTGCTTTCAACGATGATCTGCCCGTCGTCGCGCTTGCTGATAATGGCATGGTCAGGATTGACCGCAAGGTCTGGCAAATGGATCGCGTTTGTTGTGCTGCGGCCAATGCCAATCTCGTCTGCTGGAAACGGATTGGACCGGATAATTTCCCGGCCATCTGCGGTGGTCGCGATCTGGCGAACAATGAAGGTCATATCTGGATCTCCATCCTACCAGTAAAAAAAGACGCTGATGATATGCGCGGTGAGCGAAGCGATCAGCGCGAAGGTCATCGGAACATGGACAAACAGCCAGACTTGCAGCATCGCCTTGAGCTTCAGATGGCGACGGACGCGGGCAAGTGTGGCTTCCTTTTTCTCGAGCAGCGCATCGACCTTGTCGAGCGGATCATCGCTGCCCATTTTCGGCTGATAGGCCCGCTCGCGACGCAGATCAGCCTGTGCCTGTCGGGTCGCGCAATCGGGATATTTTCCGGAAATCCGCCGGAAGAAGCCGCCGCCAAACGGGTCCTGCTCGAGCGACTGTAGCACCAGAGCGGCATGTTCGCCCGATAGAGGCTGTGCCGCCTCGTGCAACTGCCGGTCAAGCGAGCGGAGATTTTCGAGCATCTCTGTCTCGGTCATCTCGTTGCGATTGTCGGACAGCGCTTTCGGGATGGTGACGTAAAAATAGATGCCGACGATGCCGGAAATGATGACGATCATCATGAACACATAGGCGGCGGTGTGGATATTCCAGCCGAGCTGGAACCCGGTGTGCAGCGTGCCGATCACGATCAGGCTGAGGCCAAGATAGATATGCGCCGATGTCCAGGCTTTCAGCGACCATTGGCCCGGCGTCATTGCCCGCTTGCGCACCCCGAGCATGGTCAGCCAGAGGATCAGCAGCGCGCCAATCGTACCCAGCGTATAGCCGTACCAGCTGCCGCCATTATGGCGCGGCGACACATCAATAAACAGGTAACTTACGATGCAGACCAGCATGATTGCCGCCGAAATTTTCAGCCAGCGGAAACCGGCGTGCCTGAGGAAACCGTCGTGCATCACGACTTTCTTGCGCCCGGATTTTGCGGATATCGCCTGGCTAGCCACTACACATCCTCCGCTTCAAGTTTGGAGACGGTAAGGAACTCTTCCGGAGCCACGCGGATAGCGGCGCCGGTCGGACAGGCGCGGACGCAGGCAGGCCCGCCCTTGATCCCGGCGCACATGTCGCATTTGATCGCCTTCTTGGGTTTTTCGACCGCAGGATCGCTATGGTCGGATACCCAATTCTTGTCGGGCTCTCCGGGGCCAGGGCCAAAACCGAACAGCAGCCAGTTCAATATGCCCGGTTTCTTCGGCGGCACCTTGTCCATGCGGATCACCCCGTAGGGGCAATAGCGCTGGCAATTGCCGCAACCAATGCAGGTGTCATCGATGAACACTTCGCCATCAGGGCCGCGGTGGATGGCGTCCGGCGGACAGTCGGACATGCAATGCGGATGCTCGCAGTGACGGCAACTGGTCGGGACGTGAAGATGCGCGTAGGTGCGCCCCGCCTCGCGGTCGAGGCGTGACAGGCCTTCATGGCTGTCGGCGCAGGCTTTCTCGCAATTGTCGCAACCGACGCAGAGATTTTCGTCGATCAGCAGCACATCCGTGGCTTCGCCAATGCCATTGTCCACCAGGAAATTGGCGATCCCCGAATACATGTCGACCACGCCCGAGAAACTGTCCTTTTTCGCCTCGACAAAGGCGTTGATATCCTGCCGTGCCGCCATTTCCTTCTTCGCCTTGCGCAGAAGATCGGGATGGGCATCGAGCACTTTCTTGAACGCATCGCCGTTGATCTTGATCACTTCGGACTTGATCGCAGCTTTGACCGTCGCGGTGCGATAGCCACCGGCGATCAGCGTCATTTCACCGACATAGGAGCCGGCCGGCAGATAGGACAGGAACACCGGCTTGCCGCCAATCTGTTTCTCGACCACCATCGATCCGACGCGAATGACGTAAATATCATTGCCGTCGCCACCTTCCTCGATAATCGTCTCGCCGGCCCGGACATTGATAATCTCGCTGGACTCGACGACCTCGACAATATCTTCCTTGGTCAGGCCCGATCCGAACATCTGCAGCAATTGCCGCTCGGTGGATATCTGGGTGATCCGGCGTTTGGCGGCCGGGACCGAGGCTTGCAATTTGAGCGCAGCCGTGCGCGAAATTTCGACCAATATGACATCTTCAGCCGCCCTGATCGTCGCGCCACGGCGGCGTCCGGAAATCAGACCGACTTCGCCAAAGATAGAGCCCTGTTCGATCGGCACGGTGATCGAGGGATCGTCCGGATTGATTTCTACCGCCACCGAACCTTCGGCAATGGCAAACAGCGAACTACCCGGATCGCTTTTCTCGAAAATCACTTCGCCCCGGCGATAGCTTTGCGGCTCGCTGTCGAGCATGAACTCGCGCATCTGCAAAGGGGACAGATCGTTAAGAATGGTCACATTGGAGCGGAAGAATTCCAGCCATTCGTCGACCGAGCGGCGTTTTGGCAGGCTGGCAAATTTTGCTTCGAGTATCGGTTCGTCGGCAGGCTTCAGCTCTGTGTTGCCGTTGATGAACTCGATAACATCATAGCCCTGGTTCATGCAGTGCTTGATCAGCGGATAGCCAGCCAGCGCACCGATGACATATATGCCCTTCTTGGTGCTCTCGAATGCCGGCGACAATTTGGGATAGGCTTCGCGATCCTCGCTGGTAAATTCGATCCCGCATTCTTCGACGAACTTGCGCGGTGGCGCGCTACCCATGCGGGCGATGATCCGGTCGCATTTGATCACTTCCTGGCCGTCGCGGGTTTCCAGCACCAGCTCGCCATCCTTGACCTCGGCCGGCGTCGTCTCGTTACGGATATTGACCTTGCCCTGCTCGCCCGCTTCCATCAGCAGCTTCACATTGGCCTTCTTCGCCCGGGCAAATTCCGCCGAGCGGTTGAGAATGGTGACAACATTATTCTGCGCCGCATCGGCGGCAAGACCCAGCGCATTTTCGATACCCGCGTCGCCCGATCCGATGACCGTGATATGTTCGTCATAATATTCACCGGGATCATCGAGCTGATATTGCACCAGCTTATTGTCGCCGCCGGGACAGCGCATCAGATTGGGATTGCCTTGCGTCCCGATCGCCATGACGATGGTCTCGGCCAGTAGCGTATCACCGTTTTTTAGGGTGATGGTAAAATTGCCTTCGTCACCCTCGATCTTCACCGGCTCGGCTTGATACATGACATTCACGCCATGACCGGCGGTCTGTTCGTCCCATGTCCCCAGAATGGCTTCGCGCTTGCCCGCGTCAAATTCCATGTCCGAACGCAACACCAGCTGGCTGGGCGTCGCCATGACATGCTTGCCCTTCTGATATTTGTAGATGGTATCGGACAGATGATCGGTTTTCTCGAGCAGTACATGTTTCAGCTTCAGCTGCGCAGCGCGCCCAGCGGCGCTCATGCCGGCTGGTCCGGACCCGATTATGACTACTCGAAACTTGTCCGACACGCGCTTGCTTCCCCCCAATTGATTTTCGACCCGACGCACCCTCATACGTCATGTCGACCCGGTCCAGTTCACTGCCCGGTTGTAGCGCGACCCAAAAGATTGAACTTTGGCAGTATCTTACCAAAAAGCCTCTTCATTGCCAGTGCAAAATATCACAGTCATCTCCGCGCTTGTCAGGCAGTGGATCGCTCCGTATCTCTGCGCGACAATATCACGACACAAAATAGCTTGAGGAATGACCATGGCGAAACCAGCATTTTCGATGAATATCAGCCGCATCGCTCTGATAGTAGCGGCTCTGCTGGCACTGGCTGCTGTCGGAGTGCAGGTCTATCGCAGCACGACCGACGACTCTGGCGCAAGCTCGTCAGTCGCCGCTACCGATACAGAAACCGCGCCGAGCGTAGACGAGGTCATCGCCGGGCTGGAGAAGAAGCTGCAGGAAAACCCCGATGACGCGGAAAGCTGGCGGATGCTGGGCTGGAGCTATTTCGAGACGCAAAAATTTGCGGAATCGGCAACGGCAATGAAACGCGCGACCACGCTTGATCCCGACAATCCGGAATATTGGTCGATGCTGGGGGAAGCCCTGGTCATGACCAGCGATGGCCAGCAGGTCCCGCCTGACGCCGCCGAAGCTTTTCGCAATGCGCTGAAGCATGACGCAAAAGACCCGCGCGCACGCTATTTCCTCGCGGTGCAGAAAGACATATCCGGGGACCATAAGGGCGCGATCGATGACTGGTTTGCACTTCTCGCCGACACGCCTGCCGACGCGCCTTATGCCACCGATATCCGCCGCGTGATTGGCCAGGTGGCGGAGAATGAAGGCATTGATGTCGCCGCGCGTCTCGCCAAGGCAACACCGGCGGCACCCACCGGCGGTATCTCTACCGACGGCCCCGCAGTCGCCACCGCGGCGATCCCGGGACCCAGCAGCGCTGAAATGAAGGAGGCGGCTGCCCTGCCCCCCGGTCAGCAGGAAGCGATGATCGCCAATATGGTCGACGGGCTCGACAAGCGGCTGCAAGCCAATCCCAAGGATGCCAACGGCTGGATCATGCTGATCCGCAGCCGCATGCAACTGGGCCAGACGGTGCAGGCGAAACAGGCACTGGATCGGGGACTGAAAGCGTTTAAGAATGACGGAGCAGAAGCGAAACGGATCAGGGAAGCGGCTGCGGCACTAGGGGTTTAGGCAAGCTCCTCGACGCCAGCGAAGAAATGATGCGGCAGTCGCCGACCGTGCCATCGCCGGAACATTGCAGCATAAGCGTCAATTCGTCGCGCAGGGCGGTGAGATCGGCGATTTTCTGTTCGACGGCGAGCAGATGCGCCGACGCCACTTCATCGATCGCACCGCAAGGCTCTGCATTATCGTCGGCCAGTGTCAGCAATTCGCGGACTGACTTCAGCGTAAAGCCCAGGTCGCGCGACCGCCGTATGAACATCAACCGTTCCAGATGGGAGAGTTCATAGTCGCGATAATTGCCCTGCGTTCTGGCCGGTTTTGGCAGCAGCCCCGACGCTTCATAATAGCGAATGGTTTCGACCTTCGTCCCGGTCGTCTTTGCCAGTTCCCCTATTTTCATTGCTTGACCCTATAGTTACTACAGGGTGCATAGCTAGGGACGAATCGCAAATTGTCTAGGGAAATTTGATGGCCGGAAATTGTTGTGGAAGCGGAACAGACGATCAGGCGTCGCTGAATGACCCGCGCTGGCGGCTGGCTTTGTGGATAGCGCTCGCCGTCAACGCGAGCATGTTCATCTTTGAATTTGCCGCCGGTGCCGCAGCAGACTCACGCGCGCTGCAGGCCGATGCCCTCGATTTCTTCGGCGACAGCGCCAATTACGCGATCAGTTTGGTGGTGGCAGGCATGGCGCTGAGCTGGCGCGCTCGCACCGCATTTCTGAAAGGTATAACATTACTCTCATTCGGGCTCTGGGTGCTGGTGACGGCGATCCTCGCCTTCATCAACGGCACCGCGCCGCATGCCGAAATGATGGGAATCGTCGGCGCGATGGCGCTGGTCGCCAATGTCGGCGTTGCCTTGCTGCTATACCGTTTCCGCACCGGTGACGCGAATATGCGCTCGGTATGGATATGTTCGCGCAACGACGCGATCGGCAATGTCGCGGTGATGATCGCGGCGCTCGGCGTGTTCCAGACGGGCAGCGCCTATCCCGATCTGGCGGTCGCCGGCCTATTGGCGGCGCTGGCGATCAGCGGCGGCTGGCAGATAGTCTGGCAAGCCCGCAGCGAGATGCGCTCGGTGAGCGCAGAGGCGAAACGAGCGGAGGATCGGTGAAGAGGGTGATACATCCTCTCCGCTTGAGAAACAGAACAAGCTTTATCTGAACAACGGCTCGCCAAAACTCCTCAGCTTGCGACTGTGCAGTGTTCCGGCTTCCGCTTCTTTCGCAAGCAGGTCGATCGCGCGCAGTCCGATCGCGAGATGCTGGCCCACGCGTTCCTGATAGAAAGCGTCCGCCATGCCGGGCAGCTTGATCTCTCCGTGCAGCGGCTTGTCCGAGGCGCAGAGCAATGTCCCGTAGGGCACGCGGTAGCGATAGCCGTTGGCGGCGACGGTCGCGGATTCCATATCGATCGCGATGGCGCGGGACTGGTTGAGCCGCTTGGCGATCTGTTCGAAACGCAGTTCCCAGTTGCGGTCGCCGGTGGTGACCACGGTGCCGGTGCGCAATTGCTGCTTGAGCTTGGATTTGTCGATGCCGGTCTCTTCCTGCACCGCCTGGGTGAGCGCCAGCTGCACTTCGGCTATTGTCGGCAGCGGAATGCTGGGCGGGAGCACGTCATCGAGGACGTTGTCGTCGCGCAAATAAGCGTGGGCAAGGACATAGTCACCGAGCCGCTGGGTCCGGCGGAGCGCGCCGCAATGGCCGATCATCAGCCAGACGTGCGGGCGGAGCACCGCGAGATGGTCGGTAATCGTTTTGGCATTGCTCGGACCGACGCCGATATTGACCAAGGTCACGCCGGGACGACCATCACTGCGGACCAGATGATAGGCCGGCATTTGCGGCGGCTTGGCGATGGGCGGAGCGGAAGGCTTGCCATCCTGACCGGTGATCCGGTTGCCGGGTTCGACCAGCATCGTGGCTTTGCCGGATGTCACTTCCTTCAGGCCATGTTCGACAAATTCGTCGACATAGCGCTGATAGTTGGTGAACAGGATGAAGGGCTGGAAATGCTCGGGCGCGGTCGCGCAATAATGGCGGATCCGGTGCAGCGAATAATCGACCCGCTCGGCGGTGAACAAAGCCAGCGCAGAGGCTTCCTCGCCTTGGAAAATCTGGCCACCATCGACGATTTCGTCATTGGTTTTGACAAGATTTGGCGTGTGGAAATAATTGGGCAGCTTTTCCTTCTTCGCCCGGTCGAGCCCGGCACCGGCATCCTCGAGCGCAAAGGCCAGCGGTATCGGCGTGTCCGACAGGCCGACCCAGATTTTAGCGGTAAAGGTGGTGTCGATACGTTCCAGCTGGTCGAGCAGATAGAGACGGTATAATTTCGGTTCGGTTATCGTCGTCCGGTATGTGTTGATATCCGCGAGATGCCCCGATGCCAGATGGCTGGTTTCGGTCGCCTGATCGGCCGGAATCTGGACACTGATCTGCGGGTAAAGACCCTGTTGACGATCGTCCCTCGACAATTTCGATGTCGCATAGCGGGCAAAGCGTGTCGCCGTGACTGCGATTTGTTCGGTATAGAGTTTTTCAAGCAAGGCCACGGCTTCGGCTGGCGTGGCGCATAGAGTGGAATCGGTTGTCATGTAGTCTCCGTTACAGTTTCAGCCCTTTAACGGAAAAACAGGGCAAAGGGAAAAACTAACGGCGGGAAAGTTCGAGAAAGCGGGCCGCTGCCTCGAATTCCGCCTGTTTGAGATTGCGCATCCCCACGGCCACGTCGTCTCGGCCCCATTGCTGTTCCTGCCAAAGTTCTTCGAGGTTGACGATTGGCCAAAGCGTTTCGCTATCATGGGTCTGTTCCACGAGACCCAGAGTGGCGATCAAAGAGCCGGACAGGCCGACAAGGGAAAGCATCGCGGCGACGGTAAAGCCGTCCTGCGCCTCGACCACATTGGCCAGACGCGTGATCGTGTCTTCCGGCTGTGCTTCATACCGGATGCCGTGGATCAGATTGAAGCCGACATCATAGCGTTGCCGCGCCCAGTCGAGCAACGGGTCCCAATGTTCTGCCTGATGGTCGATCAGCGCCTGCTGACCTTCATCAGCGCGATAGTAGAGCATGTCGCTGTCGGCAAAAGCGGCGATACGACCGACGATCCGGTCGCGCTCGCTTTCGACCTGATCAAGCGCGCCCTGCGCCAGACCGGTCAGCGGCATCGACGCGGGAATGATATCCTCGCCCTGCGCCGCCCATTCAGCCGCAATCGCGTCGGCAAGTCCGGGCATCGGCACGGCAAGCTGGTTGCGCTGCGGTGTCTTCATCGGACGTCCGTCGAGCGAGATCGCAAAGGCGTCGCCGACCGGCGATACCGATACGTCCTTGTAGAAACGTTTCATGGAGCGTCCGTGCCTTCTGCCGCTTTGGCCATTGCTTCTTCGGCGACCCGGGCGCGAATATATTTGCGGATGATCCAGACCGGCGCAGCCCACATCTGGGCCATGCCCAAAAAGATCAGCGGATAGCCCGAAAGCGGAGGAACCGGCGGCAGGCGATCGAGCACGATAGCCAATCCGAGCATCACCAGCACCACGCCGAGTAAACGGACAAAACTGACCAGAAAATGCACAGCTTTGGCCTGTTTTTCCTTTATCGGGTCGGGAATATACTCGGGTTCGTCATCAATCGGTTCGCTCATCGGTTCAATATTCCGTTCAAATCCGCCATGGTGGCCGCCACGACTTCGGCGCCGGCGCTGATCAGTTCATGCTCGTCATGATAGCCCCAGTCGACCCCGACCGCGCGCACCCTGGCGTTGACCGCCATCTCCATATCGAAGCTTGTATCGCCGATCATCGCCGTGGTCTCGGGCGAGGCGCCGGCTTCGGCTATTGCCAGCTCGACCATCGCCGGATGCGGCTTGGACGGATGCCGGTCTGCGGTCTGCAACGTGACAAAACGATCAGAAAGCCCGTGGGTTTCCAGCACATGGCGAAGACCGCGATCCGACTTGCCCGTGGCCACGCCCAACACCCAGCCGGATGCTTCCAATTCTTCCAATATTTCGAGCAGTCCATCATAAAGCGGTTCGTGAACACCGCCCGTCTGACGCAACTCGCGAAAGCCGTCTTTATAGGATTGGGTCACCGCGGCGACGATCGTGTCATCGCCTTCCGGGTGCAATTGCGCCACCGCTTCCATCAGGCTGAGGCCGACGATCCGGCGCACCAGATGATGATCGGGCGGAATCAGTCCGTGTTTTTCAAAGGCCTGATCCATCGAGGCGCAGATATTCGCCTGGCTATCAACCATCGTGCCGTCGCAGTCGAACAAGGCGAGCTTGTTGGTCATCTTGTCCCGAATTCCTTCATCAGATGGGCCATCGCACGGCGACCGGTAGCATCCAGCGCCGCAGCGGCTTTTTCCCGCACCGCAGCCGGTTTGTTCTGGCCAAGCTTGGCGGTTGGGCGCCAGGCCAATATTTCCATTTCAAAGCCGACAATCGCGTCGACCATCTTGTCGAATTTTTCCGGGTCCATCTTGTCCCGATGCCACGGTTTTTTGGGAGTCAGCTTCGCTTCGTTCCGGGCTGACAGGTCGTCCAGCAGACTGATCAGGCCTTCACGCTCCATCTGGCGGACCGTGCCTTCCAGCTCCAGAGCCAGATAATTCCAAGTCGGCACCTGATCGTCGATCCCGTACCAGTCCGGACTGATATAGGCGTCGGGACCGTTGATCACGCACAGCGCTTTGCCGTTGGCGATATGCCTGGTCAGCGCATTGCCACGCGACAGGTGGAATTGCAGCGCGCCGTCGCCGGTCGAAAACACCGGTACATGCGCGACCCGCGGGCCATCCGGCGTCTCCGCAAAGAACATCCCGAAACCGATATCGGCAATCATCGCCTCGAGCGCGGCCCGCTCGTCGGCGTCCTGATGATCATTGGCCGATTTGGGCCAGCGGAAGGCGGGATCCGGATGCATTATTTGGGTTTCTTGTGGAGAGCCTGTTTGACCTTTGCCTTGTGCGGCATGTTCTTCTTGTGCGTCGCCTTGCCGGCATTCGGACGTTCCCGCTTGGTCGGTTTGCCCGCCTTGGTCGGCTTGCCATCGGTTTCGCCACGGCCACGACGTTCGCCGCGCTTGTCCTTGCGGATCATCTTGGCGTGCGCCTTGGCTTGCTGTTTGCGGACCATTTTGCCGCCCGGCTTCTTCTCGTCGAGCGGAAGATCACCGAGGATCAGGTCGAGACCGAGATTATCGATAGATTCCGCAAAATGGGTCGGCAGGTCCGCGGTCACGTCCAGATTGTGGCCGTCGGGATGCTCGATCCGCAGCCGCCGTGCGTGCAAATGCATCTTGCGGCTGATCGTGCCGGTCAGGAACGCATCCTTGCCGCCATATTTGCCGTCGCCGACAATCGGATGGCCGATAGCCGCCATATGCACACGCAACTGATGGGTGCGCCCGGTATGGGGTTGCAATTCGACCCAGCAAGCGCGGTTGCCGGCCCGTTCGATAATCCGGTAGCGCGATTTGGCTGACTGGCCGTTTTCTTCGTCGACGTGCATTTTCTCGCCGCCGGAACCCGGCTGCTTCGAGAGCGGCAGATCGATCACGCCATCGGCAATCTCCGGCACGCCCATGACGAGCGCCCAGTAAACCTTGCGCACGTCGCGACCGGAAAAGCGTTTCGAGAAAAAGGCTGCTGCCCCCGGCGAACGCGCCAGCAGGATTACGCCGCTGGTGTCCTTGTCGAGTCGGTGGACCAGTTTCGGTCGCGATTTCGCATCATAGGTCAGCGCGTCGAGCAGTCCGTCGAGATGGGTTGTCGTCTTGCTGCCGCCTTGCGTCGCCAGGCCGGGAGGCTTGTTGACCACGATCGCGGCCTTGTCCTTGTGAATCACCAGTTCCCGGGCAAAATCGATCTGGTCCTGTGACAAGTCTGATTTGGCTTTGGCAACGCGGCCCGGCCGTTCGATTTCCTGTGGCGGTACGCGCATGACCTGTCCGGCCTGAATCCGGTCACCCGGCGAGACTCTTTTGCCATCCAGCCGCAATTGCCCGGTCCGCGCCCAGCGCGACACGATATTGAAGGGGACATCTTCCATATGCCGCTTGAACCAGCGGTCGACGCGAATATCGTCGTCATCGGGAGAAACCGTGAATTGCCGGACATCGAGTGTCTTCAGCGCCTGCATCTGTTCCTTGGGCGAGCCCTGGGGCGATTCTTCGTCGGAGCCGCTTTCGGCTGTGGGGTCAAAGCCGCTCATGCCAGTGCCCTCACCGCCATAAGGCCGGCAAACAGGGCCAGCACGGAACCGACGACGGAGACCAAGGCATATATCATTGCGATGCCCCATTCACTGCGTTCGATCATATTGAGAACTTCCAAACTAAAGGCCGAAAAAGTTGTAAAACCACCAAGCAGGCCAACGCCAAGCAACAGCCGCCACGGCTCATCGACAAAATTGCTGCGGGCCAGCACACCAGCCAGCACACCCATCAACAAACCACCGGTCACATTAGCGACAAAAGTGCCAATGGGATAACTCACGGGAGCAAGATGAAAGACAAGACGGCCGAGATGATAGCGTCCAGCCGCACCCATCGCACCGCCTGCCATGACAAGAAGGGTAGCGTTCATGGGCGTCCCTTAGTCGGCTTGAGTCATTTTTCCAAGCATATCATTGGTAAGCCACAAGCGAATGGCAGTCGCGAGGCCCGGCGGTTGCGTTGCGGAGATCCGCTCGACGTCGATCCGCGCGACCAATGCATTGAGCGGTAGACCGCGACTGTCCGACGCCGTTTTCAGCATATCCCAGAATAATGGTTCGAGCGAAATCGACGTCTGATGCCCGGCAATGGTGATGCTGCGCTTGACCGGCGGGTGAAAGATTTCGGGCTTTTCTATATCCACCCGGCCAATTCCCGTCGCACCAGTGTCTCCAGCATGTCTATGCCGGCTTCGCTATCATTGAGGCACGGCAGATAGGCAAATTTTTCGCCGCCGCCGGATATAAATTGCTCCTTGCCCCGTATCGCCAGTTCCTCGCAGGTTTCGAGACAGTCACTGGAAAAGCCCGGCGCGAAGATCGCGATATTCTTCTTTCCCTGCCCTGCCAGCGCCTCCAGCACGGTGTCGGTCGCCGGGCCCAGCCATTTTGCCCGGCCGAATCGCGACTGGAAAGCCACGACCAGTTCGCGGCCCATCTTCTCGGACAGCAGCCGCGCGGTTTTCTGGCAGTGACAATGATAGGGATCGCCCAGTTCCAGCGTGCGTTGCGGCATGCCATGGAAACTGGCGACAATCGCATCCGGCACAAAATCCAGCGCCGCAATATCGCGCTCGAGACTGGTCGCCAGCGCATCGATATAGGCCGGGTCATCATGATAGGCGGGCAGCAACCGGATCGCCGGTTGCCAGCGCATCGCGGCAATCGCGTCGAATACCGCATCATGCACGCTCGCGGTGGTGGCACCGCTGTATTGCGGGTAGAGCGGCGCGACCAATATGCGGTCGCATCCAGCTGCTTTCATCGCGTCGAGCCGGGAAGCAATACTCGGATTGCCGTAGCGCATTGCCCAGTCGACTATCACGCCGTCCATTTTGCCGACAAGCTTCTCCGCCTGCTTGCGCGTGTAGAAAGCCAGCGGCGAACCGTCTTCGGTCCAGACCAGGCTATAAGCCTGAGCCGATTTAGCCGGTCGGGTGTTGAGGATGATCCCGCGCAATATCGGCTGCCAGATGATCGAGGGAATCTCGACCACCCTCTTGTCCGACAGAAATTCCTTGAGATAGCGTTTGACCGCTTTCTTCTCGGGCGCGTCGGGCGTACCGAGATTGACCAGCAACACGCCGATCTTTTTCGCCGCAACCGGCGGATGATCCGATGGCAATGGTCCGATGGCTCTCATGATACTTCCCCGAACAAGGGCAATTGCCGGAACCTGGTGCCGGTTGCCGAAAACAGCGCGTTGGCGACAGCCGGTGCAACTGCTGGAACACCGAGCTCTTCGTAACCGGCAGGCTTTTCGTCGCTTCTGAGAAATTCTATCTGGATTGGCGGGATCTCCGCCAGCCGCGGCAGGGACAGATCGCGCAACCGCTTCGCCGTCGGCAGTCCGTCCTGAAACCGGGTCGCGCTGCCCAGAGCCATCGCCAGTCCGAAGACGATGCCCCCTTCAATCTGTTGCCGGGCGATATCGGGGTGAATGATCCGGCCGATGTCTACGGTCGCCGAAATGCGGCTGACCTCGAGACCGCCGGTCCCCCGGCTCGCGCTCGCGATCACGGCAATATGACCGCCGCGCATGCTGTGGCAGGCCATGCCCTGACCGCTGCCGTCCAGACCGCCGTCCCATCCGGCCATCGCGGCAACGCCGGTCAGACAGCGGGTCAGTCGTGGCGCATTGTTCATCATCTGCATGCGGAAGGACAAAGGCTCGATGCCGGCCTTAGCCGCAAGCTCGTCAATGAACGATTCGAGATAGAATATATTGCTGCTATGGGCGTTACTGCGCCAGTTTCCCGTCGGCACACCGACGAAGGCGCTATGGTGATCGACGGTCAGATTGGGAATATCATAGGGCACCTCGAGACCGGCCACAGCCTTGCTATCGGCTTCCCCGATCGAGGACCGCATCGCCTCCACATTATCCACCCCGTCAAACAGCCGCTTGACCTGTTCGCGGGAGGATGGCGGAGCGGCGATTTTAATCTGCAATGCTTCGACACGCCCGGCCTTGGCCATCGCAGCGTCCAGCCGCGCCTGGCTCGGTGCCCGGTAATGATCGTGCATCAAATCTTCGGCGCGCGACCAGACCAGCTGCACCGGTCGTCCCATTTTCTTGGCAATCTGGGCCACCTGTCCGGCGATCTCATTATCAAGATTGCGGTCGAACGAGCCGCCGCTCAACATCGGATAGAGGGTCACACGGTCCTGACCGATATTCAAGACTTTGGCAGCCGCATTGACGGCCGCGACCGGAGCCTGAGTGGCCATCCACAGTTCCAGTCCGCCATCCTTATATTCTGCGGTAGCCGTCCGCGTTTCGATCGGAGCATGCACAGCAGCTTCGGCCTGGTAGCGCGCCCGATAGACATTATCGTCGTCAAACACATCCCTGGTATCGCCGCGCGACACAAAACGTATGCCGGGCCCGCCTTCCAGCGCCTCCTGCAAGGCCGTATCGATCTTGTCGCTATTGGCCATGAAACCCTTGGTCTCGAACACCGGAATCATTTTATCCAGCGCCCGATTGGCCGCCCACCAGTTGGTCGCCACAGCCGCGATCCATTTCTCGCTTTGCACCACGTCGATAAAGCCGGTGATCTTGCCTGCCCCCGCGCGGTTGAATGATTTCAGCCGGGTTTCGCCAATCGGTCCTTGCCGGATCGCGGCGAACACCATGTCCGGCAGCCGGATATCGCCGGCGAAATTGGCAGAACCGTCCAGTTTGCTGGGCAGATCAAGGCGCGGCACATCCTGCCCGATCAAATTGCCTTCGCCTGCCGGACGGAGCGGAACGGGGTCGGGCAAAGTCTGCGCGGCTGCATCGCGAACCACTTCGCCGAAGCGCAGTTTCTTGTCGCCGCTGGAGATCACGCCATTCTCGACCGTACAGGTCTCCCAGGCCACATCCCATCGGGCAGCCGCTGCCTTGGTCAGCAGGACGCGCGCTGCGGCACCCGCTTCGCGAAAGCTTTCTGCGAAAGCCGGGATCGACGTCGAATCCGCGGTCACGAGAAATTGATCGCGGACACCGACATTCTGCGCGATCCATTGCACCGCTCCATATTCTGCCAGTTTTCCGGTTCCGGCAGGCATCAGGCTTTCTGCCCATTGTTCGGCCAGCAGACCATTGCTGTACAGGGGATTGATCGGAGCCGGTTCAACCGCAACGGTGCGCCAGTCGGCACCGAGTTCGTCGGCAAGAATTTGCGGCAGCACGGTATAGACGCCCTGCCCCATTTCGCTTTGCGGCACGACCACCGTGACCTGTCCGGCTTCGGATATTTTCAGAAAAGCGCCGAAAATCTGCTCATTCTCGGTGGCGGCGACATTGGGTTCGTAGCTGCGGGGCCAGATCGTCCAGGCAACAACCAAACCGGCACCGGCGGCACCACCGATCAGGAATTTGCGTCGGCTCAATCCGCTGGACGAATCTTCAACCTGCTCAATTTTTGTTTCAGCCGCCATGGGGCTCCTTCAGCAAACCGAGCCGGGGTATTTCCATTTTCGGGCAACGGTCCATGACGACCTTCAAACCGGCTGCTGTTGCGCGCGCAGCTGCTGTTTCGTTGATCACGGCGAGCTGCATCCAGACTGCTTTGGCACCGACTGCGATCGCTTCGTCAACCGTTTCACCGGCGGCTTCGGAATTGCGGAAGATATCGACCATATCGATCTCACCTTCGATGTCCGCCAGCGATTCAACCACGGTCACACCATATAGTGACTGTCCGGCAAGAACCGGATTGACCGGAACCACATCATAGCCCTGTCCGAGCAGAAACTTGAAAACCTCGTTGCTCGCGCGCTCCGGTTTGTTCGATGCGCCGACCAGTGCGATGCGTTTTGTCGACGTCAGCAGTTCAGCTATTTCCTGATCAGTTTTCAGCAGCATGATGCCATTCCTATCGTTTATTGATTATCCAGCCATGTCGCGAGCTTCTGGGCGATATCGCGAAAAGCCTGTCCGTCCGCACGGTCCGTGCTGGCAGGAGGGGTTCCGCCATCGCTCGACTTGCGAATTTCGATATCGAGCGGAATTCTGCCCAGAAAAGGCATGCCCATGGTCTTGGCCGCGGCTTCCGCCCCGCCCGTTCCGAAAGGATCGCTCGCTTCGCCGCAATGCGGGCATTGATAGCCGGCCATATTCTCGACCATGCCGATGATCGGAATTTTCGCCTGATTGAACAGATCAACCGCGCGGGTTGCGTCCATCAGCGCCAGATCCTGCGGCGTCGAAACGATCACCGCGCCAACAGGTTTGTGATTCTGCATCATCGACAGTTGCACATCACCGGTACCGGGCGGCATATCGACGATCAGCTCCTCGACATCGCCCCAGTGCGCGTCGATCAACTGCTCGAGCGCCTTGCCCGCCATCGGCCCGCGCCAGGCAATCGCCTGCCCCGGTTTCGCCAGATGGCCCATCGACAGCACCGGAACATCATATTCATTGGGTACCGGGATCAGCTGTTTGCCTTCCGCCTCGGGACGCTTCCCTTCACAATGGAGCAGCCGCGGCTGCGACGGACCATATATATCGGCGTCGACCATCCCGACCTTGCGGCCCAGTCGCTGCATCGCAATCGCCAGATTGGTGGAAAGCGTGGACTTGCCGACACCGCCCTTGCCACTGGCCACGGCGATCAGCCGCCGCTCGACCTTCTCGGCGGTCATCGCGACATCGACTTTCTCGACACCGTCGAGCGCCAACAATTTGCCTTTCACAGCAATCTCGATCTGGCCGCGCTCGCGCACGTCGAGCCCGCCAACGTTGAGGACCAGAGAGATACGGCCTTCGGAAAATTTTACGGCGCTGAAACGGCCTTTGGCAACAGTGTCCAGCGCGGCTTCGATTGTTGAAATATCGGTCATCCGATCGACATAGTTACACTTTTCTCGGATTGACACTGTTTTTCTGGCGGCGTGCTACCTATAAAGAAACTATGAATGATAATATTAACGGTGAAGCGCACCGCAGATCGATTTTTGGCTCAATCCTGAACATGGCGGGCCCTTGGGGCAATAACGGCGACAGCGGCAATGAGGGCGGCAATGGCGGCGGCCCCCGCAATCCATGGGGCAATCCTCCTGGCGGTTCGTCCGGCGGCGGACGCAAGGGTGCCGGCTCTCTCGAAGAATTGTTCAAAAAAGGCACGGGCGGCGGATTCAAGGGCGGCATTCCCAAACGCCCCGGCGGACGGTCCTGGTGGCCTCTTATGGCGATCGGCTTCATAGTCCTCTGGGTCCTGCTGACCAGCATCCACCGTGTCAGCCCTCAGGAACGCGGCGTTGTAACCTTCCTGGGTTCCTATTCGCGGACCATGCAGCCGGGTCTGCATTTCTCGCTTCCCACTCCGCTCGAACAGGTAACAAAACTCGACGTCGAGGAAATCCGGACAATCGATATTCCGGAAGGAGAAGCTGAAAAGCTCATTCTCACCGGCGATCAGAATATCGTCGATCTTGCCTATTCAGTCCGCTGGAACATCAAGGCACCGGAGCTTTTCCTTTTCCAGATCGCCGAACCGGAAGAAACAATCAAGGAAGTGGCCGAAGCCTCGATGCGCGCATCGGTTGCGAACTTCACTCTTGATGACACCATCGGTTCCGAACGGACGGAAATTGAACAGCAGGTCGAACGCAACATGCAGCAATTGCTCGACGGCTATGGCGCCGGTGTTGTCATTCGCGGCATCGCGATCAAGAAAGCCGACCCTCCTGCGAAAGTGAACGATGCCTTCAAGGAAGTGTCTGCTGCTCAACAGACAGCACAGACCTATCTCAACGAAGCACGCGCTTATGCGCAGCAACTCACCGCACAGGCACAAGGTGAATCGGCGGCCTTCGACAAGGTTTATGAAGAATATCGTCTGGCACCGACGGTCACGAGACAGCGTATGTATTATGAAACGATGGAACGTGTCCTGTCCAAGGTCGACAAGACAGTAATCGAGGCGAGAGGCGTTACACCTTATCTGGCCTTGCCCGAACTGAAGAAACGGTCGCAGCAGGCCCCCATTTCGACCGTGGAGGCAAAATAATGAGCCGGATATTCCAGAACCCCGTCGCGCTTGGCGTGATCGTCATCGCCCTGTTGTTCACATTGTTGAACACGCTCATCATCGTGCCGGAAACGCGCCAGGGCGTGGTTGTGCGCTTCGGTGAACCGATTCGCATCATCAACCGTTATCAAAATGGCGTCCCTTTCGGCCAGACAGGCGCCGGACTGCTTCCAAAAATTCCGTTCATCGAGCAGGTCGTATGGATCGACAAGCGCATCCTCGACGTCGAGATGGAACAGCAACAGGTTCTGGCAACCGACCAGCTTCGTCTGCAAGTTGATGCCTTTGCCCGGTTCCGGATCACCGATCCGCTGCGCATGTATATCGCAGCCGGCAGCGAAGAGCGGGTTTCGGAAGAGCTTCGCCCGATCTTGGGATCTGCGTTGCGAAACGAACTCGGCAAGCGGCCGTTTGCCGCCCTGCTTAGCCCGGAACGTGGCCAGGTGATGGACAATATTCAGGCCGGCCTCAACCGGGTCGCTCGCCAATATGGCGCAGAGATTGTCGACGTCAGGATCAAACGCGCCGATCTCCCAGACGGCACACCGCTGGACAGCGCTTTCGAAAGAATGCGGACAGCGCGTGATCAGGAAGCGCGAACCATTCGTGCGCAAGGGGCAAAGCAGGCGCAGATCATTCGCGCGGAAGCCGACGCGAGTGCTGCGAGAACCTATGCAGAAAGCTTTGGCAAGGACCCGAAATTCTATGATTTCTACCGTGCCATGAAAAGCTATGAAACGACATTCCTGCCGAGCACTGCGGGTGGTCCGGAAAGTTCATTCGTCCTTTCTCCGGACAATGAATATCTACGTCAGTTCCGCGGTCAGTAGGGAGTTTTGGCAACCAGCCACGAGATAGTCGACGCTTATTATAGCGCCTTGTCGGCTATGGACGTGGACCGGTTTGAAGCTCTGCACCATGCCGATGTCGTATATAATGTATCCGGCAATACGATTATCTCGGGCCGGTACGACAGCTTTGCCGCGCTGAAACAGGTGTTGCCTGCCATTTTCGCGGCGCTCGATTTCGATCGCTTTCAATTCGCGGTAAAATGGCGGGTGATGAACGAAAGCCCGGACAGCGCGACCGCTATCATGGAAGCCAAAGGCCTAGCGCGGAACGGGCAACGCTATGACCAGCGCTACGTGCATATTTTCGCGTTCAGAGACGGGAAGATCGCTTCGGTTCACGAATTTTTTGATACCCAGTTGGCCAATGACGCTTTGGGGTTCAATGGAATGCCTCCGTACGAAAACGACGGGCCGTTCGAATTTTGACGGTCGGGAATGGAACGAGACCCCTATTCGACCACAACTGTCGTTTTTTCTGCGCAGAGCCCGCTTTTTTCGACCAAATGGCGATTCTCGGGTTGCGAAAAAGCTTTGAGGCACCCAAATAGGTTGGCATCGGGAATGTCTCGCAGTCCTGTGTTTAGGATCGGCGAACAAATATGGTAACATTCAATTTCCGTTCATGAAAATTGCGCCATTCATTCTGCGATTTTGAACGGATTTGGCGGCAGACATTCATTTCTTCCGCCGGAATTTTGAGAGGAAAATATCAGTGCGTTACGCTTACGGAATTTCAGCAGCTCTGCTTTTGGCCGGCAGTGCAGCCACCCTGACCGGCATCGGTCCGGCCGGGGCACAGACCGCCGCCAACGATAGCTCGGTGATGCGCAATGTAGTGCCGCGCGCAAATGCTCCGATGAGTTTTGCCGACCTGACAGAGCAATTGCAGCCTGCCGTGGTCAACATTTCCACCACCCAGCGCGTCCCTGTGGCCAATAACAATCCTTTTGCCGGCACACCTTTCGACGGCCTGTTCGGAAACCGCCAGGGCGGCTCCGGTGGCGCACAGACCCGCGAGGCGCAGTCGCTGGGATCAGGCTTCATCATTTCCGCTGATGGCTATGTCGTCACCAACAACCATGTTGTCGCGCCGGGTGACCGCAACGCGAAGATCGAATCGATCACCGTGATCATGCCGGACCGCACCGAATATGTAGCCGAACTCGTCGGTCGCGATGCAGCATCGGATATTGCCGTGCTCAAGATCAAGGCAAACAAACCCCTGCCGTTCGTCAAATTCGGCGACAGCACGGGCGCCCGGGTTGGTGACTGGGTCATTGCCATCGGCAATCCATTCGGTCTCGGCGGAACGGTAACCACCGGCATATTATCCGCAATTCACAGAAACACCGGACAGGGCGGCGCTTATGATCGCTTCCTGCAGACTGACGCTTCGATCAACCGCGGCAATAGCGGTGGACCAATGTTCGACCTCAACGGCAATGTCATCGGCATCAACAATGCGATCATTTCGCCAACCGGCGGCAATGTAGGCATCGGTTTTGCCATTCCCGCAGAAGTTGCTGCTCCGATTGTCGAAACGCTGAAAGCCGGACAGACGATCGAGCGCGGTTATCTTGGCGTCCAGATCAGCACTCTTTCCGAAGATCTTGCGGACTCGCTTGGTCTGGAGAAGAATAGCGGTGAATTCGTCCAGCGGGTTGAGCCGGACGAAGCGGCAGCAAAAGCCGGTATCCAGGCCGGTGACGTGATCACCAAGGTGAACGGCAAGACGGTCACCCCTGACCAGACCCTGTCCTATCTGGTTGCCAATCTTCCCGTAGGCACCAATGTTCCGATCGAACTGGTTCGCAACGGCAAGGCCATCAAGGTCAATGCCAAGCTTGGCAAACGCCCTTCGGAAGAAGAACTGGCCAGCAGCACCTTCGATCCTGATGCAGAAAACAATACTCTGAACCAGAAGGATGACAGCGCCAGTGCGCAGGCAACCGCCGATGCACTGGGGTTATCCGTGGTCGACCTGACTGCGGTAATTGCACGCCAAATCGGTGTCCCTGCTACGGCAAAGGGCGTTGTCGTATCGATCGTCAATCCGAACAGCGATGCTGCTCAGAAAGGCATTAAACGCGGTTATCTGATCACCAGCGTCAATCGTCAGCCAGTGAACAGCGCGGCCGATCTGGACAAGGCGATCGGCGAGGTGATACGCGCCAAACGCAGCGCGGTGCTTCTGCAGATCCGACAAGGTGCTCGCGATCCGGTCTTTGTCGCGGTCCGTCTGCAGGACGACTAGCCACTTCTAAACAAATGTAACAGAAAAAGGCCGGTGCTTGACGCCGGCCTTTTTTTTGCGTCAAGCTGGGCGCAGCTTTGCAAAACAATTGAGGGAATCCGCCAATGGCCGATGCGACAGAAATTTTTCTCGGACTGGGCGGCGGCGAACGGCAAAGCCTCGCTCTGTCCCGCGCCAACCGGCACGGCCTGATCGCTGGCGCCACCGGCACCGGCAAAACCGTCACGCTTCAAGGGCTGGCCGAGAGTTTTTCCGCCAACGGCGTACCGGTCTTTGTAGCCGACGTCAAAGGTGACCTGTCGGGGATTTCGATGTCCGGTTCCTCGCAGTTCAAACATGCCGACAAGCTGGAGGAACGGGCCAGCGAACTGGGTATGAGCGATTATGCCTATTCCGATAATCCGGCGATATTCTGGGACCTGTACGGCAAGCAGGGCCATCCGATCCGGACCACGATTACGGAAATGGGACCGCTGTTGCTCGCACGGCTGATGGATTTGAATGATACGCAAGAAGGCGTACTCAACATCGTGTTCCGCTTTGCCGACGAAGAAGGCTTGCTGCTGCTCAACCTCGACGACCTGCAGTCGATGCTCGCTTATACCGCAGAGAACGCAAAACAACTGTCCGCCAAATATGGCAATGTCAGCAAGGCCAGCGTCGGCGCCATCCAGCGCCAGTTGCTGCAACTCGACAGTCAGGGCGCGGGCCAGTTTTTTGGCGAGCCGGCTCTGGAAATCGATGATTTCATCAAATGCGATGATCAGGGTCGCGGCTATATCAACGTGCTCGCCGCCGACCAGCTGATGCGCAGTCCCAAACTTTATGCGACCTTCCTGCTCTGGCTACTCGCCGAATTGTTTGAAACATTGCCGGAGGTCGGCGATCCGACCAAGCCGAAACTGGTTTTCTTCTTCGATGAAGCCCATCTGCTGTTCGACGATGCACCCAAGGCGCTCGAAGACAAGATCGAGCAAGTCGTCCGCCTGATCCGTTCGAAAGGCGTCGGGG
>TARA_R110000796_G_scaffold82691_8_pt1 | contig 87197 bp, 78 predicted proteins | sample TARA_R110000796 | Tara Oceans TARA_R110000796 (sample SAMEA4397815) | marine metagenome | biome: Polar Biome; feature: [SRF] surface water layer (ENVO:00010504); material: water (ENVO:00002006), including particulate matter (ENVO:01000060) such as... | depth 5 m
GCACAAGGATCGCTCCCCAAAGGCCGGTTTTTATTCCTCTGGCTTAACCCGAGTCACAGTCGCCTCAAACGACCCCTTGGCGAGCCGGGTTTCCACGGTCTGCCCCTCTTTCAGCGCGTCCACCGACCGCAGCGGCTGCCCCTCAACCAGCGTCAACGAATAGCCCCGATCCAGGGTCGCCAACGGGCTGGCGGTGTGCAGCCGCCGGGCCGCGCCGTCCAGGCGCTGCGCCAGATGCCGCTGCTGATGCCGCAACGGCACCGGCAGCCGCCGCTGCAGCTCGTGCAACCGCTGCGCCTGACGCGCCACCTGCGACGCCGGCGACTGCTGGCGCAAACGCACGTCCAGTGGCTGCCAGCGCCCGCGCAGCAGCGCCAGGTTGTGTTTGAGGGTGCGCGCCATGCGCGCCTGCAGCTCGTCCACCTGCTGGCGGGTCTGTTCCAGCTGCCGGTTCGGGTGGCGGGCGTGCAGCCGCCGGGCCAGGCCCTCCAGCCGCTGGCGCTGGCCGCGCAGGTTCAGGACCATCAAATGCCGCTGGCGGCGGCCCAGCACCCCCAGGCGGGCGAGCAGGGCGTCGCCGTCCGGGCTGATCAGCTCCGCCGCCGCCGAGGGCGTGGGCGCGCGCACGTCGGCGGCGAAATCGCACAGCGACACGTCCACCTCGTGGCCCACCGCGCTGACCACCGGAATCGGGCTGTCCGCCACCGCCCGCACCAGCGCCTCGTCGTTGAACGCCCACAAATCTTCCAGGCTGCCGCCGCCGCGCCCCAGCACCAACACGTCGCATTCGTTGCGCTGAATCGCCAGGGCCAGCGCCCGGCGGATCTGCGCCGGCGCCTCGGCGCCCTGCACCGGGGTGGGGTAGATCAGCACCGGAATCGACGGCGCCCGGCGCTTGAGCACCTGCAGCACATCGCGGATCGCCGCGCCGCTGGGGCTGGTGATCACCCCGATACGCCTGGGCCACGCCGGTAGTGGGCGCTTACGTTCCTGGGCGAACAGCCCCTCGGATTCCAGCTTCGCCTTGAGCGCCTCGAACTGGGCGCGCAACGCGCCTTCACCCGCTTCCTCCATGTGCTCGACGATGATCTGGAAACCGCCCCGGGGCACGAACACCGTCACCCGCGCGCGCACCAGAATCTGCTGGCCGTCGCGGGGCTGGAAGCGCAGCAGGCTGTTACGGTTCCGAAACATGGCGGCGTTAACCTGGGCGCGGTCGTCCTTAAGGCTAAAATAGATATGCCCGGAGCGCGGCCGCGCCAGGTTGGAGATCTCGCCCTGCAGCCAGATCAGCGGGAAGCTGCCCTCCAGCAGGCCCTGGGCCTCCAGGTTCAAGCGGCTGACGGAATACGGTTCGGTGCGCGAAGAAGTCATGCCGCGCAATTTACGGCGCCAGGCCGCCAGCAGCAAGCGCCTCTGGAATCCTGCCGGCCGGCTTTGCCGGCCTTTCGCGGGCGGGGCCCGCTCCCACAGGGAGGTTTTAGCCGGTGACCCGATTGCTGCTGGGGCGGGAAATGTTCTATAATGTTCGGCTTAATTTAACGGAGCCCCTGGTTCGCCCTTGCGCCGGCTCCTACCTGCCCGACCCGGCTTCCCGGCCGGCGACAGCCCGGCGCCCCGGGGTCCAGACTCCCCTCAGTTTCTCTGTGTGCCAAGGGGTGCAACATGCTCAGAATCGCCCAAGAAGCACTGACGTTCGACGACGTTCTGCTCCTGCCCGCCCACTCCGATGTGCTGCCCAACGAGGTGTCGCTGAAGACCCGCCTGACGCGCAACATCGAGCTGAACGTCCCGCTGCTGTCCTCCGCCATGGACACCGTCACCGAACACCGTCTGGCGATCACCATGGCCCAGGAAGGCGGCATTGGCATCCTGCACAAAAGCATGCCGGTGGACGATCAGGCCCGCCAGGTGCGCGCCGTCAAGAAATACGAGTCCGGCGTGGTCAAGGACCCGATCACCATCAGCCCCAACGCCACCGTGCGCGAGCTGATCAACCTCACCGACGCCCACAACATCTCCGGCGTGCCGGTGGTGGAAGGCCAGCAGGTGGTGGGCATCGTCACCAGCCGTGACACCCGCTTCATCACCGACTACGACCAGTCCGTGGCCGACATCATGACCGGCCGCGACCGCCTGGTAACGGTGCAAGAGGGCGCCAGCGCCGACGAAGTGCAGACCCTGCTGCACAAGCACCGCATCGAGAAGATCCTGGTGGTCAACGACGCCGGCGAGCTGCGCGGCATGATCACCGTCAAGGACATCGAAAAAGCCACCCGCTACCCCAACGCCTGTAAAGACAGCCAGGGCCGCCTGCGCGTCGGCGCGGCCGTGGGCACCGGCGGCGGCACCGAAGAGCGCGTCGCCGCGCTGGTGGAAGCGGGCGTCGACGTGATCGTGGTTGACACCGCCCACGGCCACAGCCAGGGCGTGCTCAACCGCGTCGCCTGGATCAAGAAGCACTTCCCGGACGTGGACGTGATCGGCGGCAACATCGCCACCGCCGAAGCCGCCCTGGCGCTGATGGAAGCCGGCGCCGACGGCGTCAAAGTGGGCATTGGCCCGGGCTCCATCTGCACTACCCGCATCGTTGCCGGCATCGGCGTCCCGCAGATCACCGCCGTCTCCGAAGTGGCCGCCGCCCTCAAGGGCACCGACGTACCGCTGATCTCCGACGGCGGTATCCGCTTCTCCGGCGACATCGCCAAGGCCGTCGCCGCCGGCGCCCACGCCATCATGATCGGCTCGCTGCTGGCCGGCACCGAGGAAGCCCCCGGCGAAGTGGAACTGTTCCAGGGCGGCTACTACAAAGCCTACCGCGGCATGGGCTCGCTGGGCGCCATGTCCGGCAAAACCGGCTCGTCCGACCGCTACTTCCAGGACGCCGCCGCCGGCATCGAAAAACTGGTGCCCGAAGGCATCGAAGGCCGGGTGCCCTACAAAGGCCCGATGAGCGCCATCGTCCACCAGCTGATGGGCGGCCTGCGCGCCTCCATGGGCTACACCGGCTGCGCCAACATCGAAGAAATGCGCACCAAGCCCTACTTCGTGAAAGTCACCAACGCCGGCATGAAAGAATCCCATGTGCACGACGTGACCATCACGAAAGAAGCCCCGAATTACCCCGTCGGGTAGACCGCCGGGAGGCCGCTTCCTACGGAAGCGGCTCTTTGTGGGAGCGGGCTAGCCCGCGAAAGGGCTGCGGAAGCAGCCCGGCAACAACCAAGAATCAGACTGGCCGGCTCACCCGCCGGCCTTTGCATTTAAAACACCGGCCCAAACCGGGGCCAGAGCGGACAAAGCCATGCAAGACATCCACGCCCAACGCATCCTGATCCTCGACTTCGGCTCCCAGTACACCCAGCTGATCGCCCGCCGCGTGCGCGAAATCGGCGTCTACTGCGAAATCCGCGCCTTCGACGCCACCGCCGAAGACATCGCCGAGTTCGACCCCAAAGGCATCATCCTCTCCGGCGGCCCCGAATCCGTCACCGCCGCCGAGACTCCGCGGGCACCGCAAGCGGCGTTCGAGCAGGGCGTGCCGGTGCTGGGCATCTGCTACGGCATGCAAACCATGGCCGAGCAACTGGGCGGCTCCGTGGTCGCCGGTGAAAAGCACGAATTCGGCTACGCCCGCGTCACCAAAGCCGAAGGCAATCGCCTGCTCGACGGCATCGTCGACCACGAAGAGGGCGGCCAGGAATTCCTCGATGTCTGGATGAGCCACGGCGACCGCGTCGGCAGCATCCCGGAAGGCTTCGTCGTCTCCGCCACCACCGACAGCTGCCCCATCGCCGCCATGGCCAACGACGAGAAGCGCTTCTACGGCATCCAGTTCCACCCGGAAGTCACCCACACCCTGCAAGGCGGGCGCATCCTCGAACGCTTCATCCGCGAGCTGTGCGACTGCGATGCCCTCTGGACCCCGGCCAAGATCATCGACGACGCCGTCGCCGCCATCAAAGAGCAAGTGGGCGACGACGAAGTCATCCTCGGCCTCTCCGGCGGCGTCGACTCCTCCGTGGTCGCCGCGCTGCTGCACAAAGCCATCGGCGACCAGCTCACCTGCGTGTTCGTCGACAACGGCCTGCTGCGCCACGGCGAAGGCGACCAGGTGATGGAAATGTTCGCCGACCACATGGGCGTGCGCGTCCTCCGCGTCGACGCCGAAGACCACTTCCTCTCCCGCCTGGCCGGCGAAGCCGACCCGGAGAAGAAGCGCAAAATCATCGGCAACACCTTCATCGACATCTTCGACGCTGAAGCCGCCAAACTCAAAAACGCCCACTGGCTCGCCCAGGGCACCATCTACCCGGACGTGATCGAATCCGCCGCCTCCAAAACCGGCGGCGCCCATGTGATCAAATCCCACCACAATGTGGGCGGCCTACCCGAGCACATGAAACTCAAGCTCGTCGAACCCCTGCGCGAACTGTTCAAGGACGAAGTGCGCAAAATCGGCCTCGAACTCGGCCTGCCCTACGACATGGTCTACCGCCACCCCTTCCCCGGCCCGGGCCTGGGCGTGCGCATCCTCGGCGAAGTGAAGAAAGAATACGCCGACACCCTGCGCCTGGCGGACCACATCTTCATCCAGGAACTGCACGCCGCCGGCCTCTACCACAAAACCAGCCAGGCCTTCGCCGTCTTCCTGCCGGTCAAATCCGTCGGCGTCGTCGGCGACGCCCGCCGCTACGAATACGTGGTGGCCCTGCGCGCCGTCGAGACCATCGACTTCATGACCGCCCGCTGGGCGCACCTCCCCTACGAATTCCTGGAGAAGGTCTCCAGCCGGATCATTAATGAGATTCCGGGGATCAGCCGGGTGACGTATGACATCTCGTCCAAGCCGCCGGCTACGATTGAGTGGGAATGACCATCAAGAGTACCATGAAAATAGCGTTAAAATAGCTTTCTGATAGGTTGCCGAAGGGGGAGAAATGACAAAAAGAAAAAATATAACAGAAGTTTTTACACCGCGACAAAGCGACGTGAATTCGTCGATGTATGTGGATCGCCCTCGGCATGAGAAAGAACTTTTGAGATCGCTGCAGAGAAACTCTCATACGCTCGTTTTTGGTGATAGTGGTAACGGGAAGTCATGGCTTTATAAAAAGGTTTTAAGTGAGCATGGTATCCCTTTTGTTGTAGCAAACTGTGCGAACGCATCTCGCCTTGGGTCGATTACCCAAGAAATATGTAATTGTCTTATCGAGCCGGGAACTGCGACCAAGTTGGGTTTCAGTGAGGATAAGGTGGCAGAGATTGGGGCGTGCTTTGCGAAAGGTGGTATTAGCAGGAGCCATGATTACCGGGTGGAGCAAGAGGACCCGCTTCTAAAATCGTTCAAAATGTACGCTGATAAGTGTGATGGGAAAAAGATTGTAGTTTTGGATAATTTGGAGTCTATTTTCAGTTCGAAACCATTAATGGATGAGTTGGCGGACATTGTTATTCTTCTTGATGATGATCGATATGCAAAATGCGAAATAAATTTGTTGATTGTGGGTATACCTAATGGGGTCCTTCAATATTTTTCAAAAACAAAAAATTCAGAATCCGTAGCAAATAGAATTCAAGAAATAGCGAAAGTTGATAGCTTGAATTCGGGCCAGGTTATGGAGATTGTCGGGAAGGGGTTTTCACAGTTATCGATAAATATAACGGGGCAAGGCCTTATTGATCTCTCTAATCATATTACGGCTGTCACCCTTGGTATAGCGCAAAGGGTTCACGAATATTGTGAGTGCCTCGCTTATGAGATCGAGGATAATGACTGGAGGCATGAGAAGTCTCTTTTAAGGAAAGCGGACCTGGCATGGTTAAAGCAGGGTTTGCGATATAGCTATCAAGCAATAGAGGAGCATCTAAACAGTAGAGAAACCTCTGTTGCTCGGCGTAATCAGGTAATCTTTTGTATTGCAAAAATAACAAGACATCAATTTGATTCAAATGATATCGATGCGCTAATTAGAAGGGAGTTTCCATCAACAGTCCCAGCTACAAATATGGGCGTCGGGACCATTTTGGCAGACCTTTCAAAAGGTGAAAGCCCGCTTCTTAACAAGAATGAAAAAAGTAATACTTATTCGGTTAAAGATCCTCGATATATCATGTGTATTAGAGTTGCTCTTTATAAGGATCCGGAGACTCAGAAGGTTAAGAAGAAGAGCTTTAATCGTTGATTATGTTTGGTTGACCGATTCAGTATCTAGGAGTCCTGTTTTTTATCTCGTGTAGTGAGATTAGCTTGTTGCTTTGTTGTGGGGTACGAAGAGACAGGGTCAGATCGTCTTTTTACCTTTACGATGGTTTCTCGTCGGATCTAAGGAGGTCGCGTCAGAGAAAAATGAAGATCTGCTGTCGATACGGGTTTATCGACCAGATGGGTGTGCCGGTCTTCCACCTGGACGCCGCGGATCACTTCCTCTCCTGCCTGGCCGGCGAAGCCGGCCCGGAGAAGAAGCGCAAGATCATCGGCATCTTCGACGCCGAAGCCGCCAAACTGAAAAACGCCCACTGGCTCGCCCAGGGCACCATCTACCCGGACGTGATCGAATCCGCCGCCTACAAAACCGGCGGCGCCCACGTGATCAAATCCCACCAAACGTCAGCGGCCGGCCAGGGCTTGAACACCAGCGAAATGCGGGCCTAATAGGTGCGCGGAAGGGCGCCGCCGTAAAAAGGATCGTCTTAATGCGGGGCATTACCGGAGAAGCGGGGAACTCTCAAGGTATATCATTAGTGGTTCGAGGGTCATCCACGCGATAAGCAGGTGCATGGCTGTGCTAAGAAGCTAGGAGTATGGTTTTGGCAACGAAGTTTGGTGTTGGGATTTTATGTTTTATCCTCGGGGTCGCGGGTTATCCTCTTTGGTACCGAATCTACTTAAAGGCTGCGGTTGGTATGACCGAAGAGCAATACCATAGTTATAATGGAATTTCCGATTTCGGTTACTGTCTTGCGGGGACCATGCAAAAAACAGCTTTGGTTATGGAAAATTGTGACGGTTTCTTTTTAGGTTATTTGCCCGCTCAGACTAAAAATTATAAAAAGGGTGGCCATAACCCATTAGGTAAGTTGTCGTCTGAGCAAGTGAAGAATACTTATAAAGTTGTTCAGTCTATTAGAAGTGGCAGTGGCTTGGAGCCATACCCGGCGCTAGGTAAGTTGTCGCATGGGCTGCTATAAAGAGTAGATTCTTCCTAAGAAAAAGCAATCCATAGGGTCTGGTCTTGCCTTTTGCATGGTCCTGATCCGGAAACGGGGATCGGGCCATCCTGTCCGGTGGTGGCGCCGGTAATGACGTGGGTGGGGCCAGCACTCGGCTTTATCCAGGCACTGGCGCTGGATGCGGCCAACGACCGTGTGCTGACGGCCGAGTTTCGCAGCCTGTTCGCAGTGGATCTGAACAGCGGCGACCGCACCCTGATCTCGAGTGGTGACGGCAGCGAAGTGACGGACATCGGCACCGGCCCAGCGATTCAGATACCCGTATCCGTGGCGCTGGATGCCCAGAACAATCGGCTGCTGTGGCTGGACAAATCATCGGAAGATGCACCTGCCAGTTTGATCAGCGTGGACTTTTCCAGCGGTAACCGTACGCTGATTTCGGATTCGGCGACCGGCAGTGGCAATCGCTTGTCGAGAGCGGTGCCCGTTGCTGTGGACGCGGCCCACCCGCGCGCTGATTCTGCAGAGCGCAGGCGGTTTCGAGATCGATCAGAGACCACCCAGCATTGTCGCCGTGGAGCTCGACAGCGGCGACCGCAGCGTGATCTCCGGCCACGACCTGGGCCTGGATGGCGAATTCGACAGCGGCGATGACCAATACATCGGCGGCAGCCCCTTCAACCCGACCTCCTCCCCGACCGACGCCGCGTTCGATGCTGAGGCAGGGGCTCTCTATGTCACCGACGAAAGAACCGGCAGCCTGGTCGCGGTGGATGTGGAGAGCGGCGACCGGATGCTGGTGTCGGGGTTTGATTTTTAGCGAGCGCGCAGTGGTGGGGGTGATAGCCGTTGCAAAGCGTTACTGATTTTGTCGGTAGCGCGCTCTGCCTACAATTACTTCCGCTCCCGCGAGCAGGTGCTCGAAGCCGTCGGCCTGGAACTCGTCGTCCAGCTCTCCGAACAGATCCTCACCGTCAGCGAAGCCGTGGACAGCGGCGCCGAACGCCTCAGCATCGCCGTGCGCACCTTCATGAACAAAGCCCGGACCGACCCCCGACTGGACCCGCGCCCTGGTCACCGTGGCCCGCTACGCCGAAGGCATGCGCTCCACACTCGCCACCTACCTCCGCGCCGACCTGCAAGCCGGCCGCCGCCAAGGCGACTTCCACTACGCCCACGAAGAAATGGCCATGAGCATGGTCATCTCCGCCACCCTGGGCGCCATGAACCTGCTCGTGGAAGACGGTGGGGTGGAACACGCCGACCGTATTGCGGCGGGGATGGTGCTGCAGGCGCTGGGGGTGCCGCCGGAGAAGGCTAAGGGGATTGCTGGGTTGCCGTTGCTGGGGGAGGGTGAATAGCGCAGCTTTGCTGCCGCGTAGGTGGCTCGCCTGAGATTTATCTGATTTGGGTAATTAGTAAGGGCTTACTTCAAAGGCTGTCGGCGTCTGGTCGTTGGCGGTCTTTTTTGTTTTTGGCGGAAGAGAATTGGCCGAGATGCCGGGAAGGTGGCGGTTTGAAGCGTTTGTCAGTGGGTGGCTTTTCTGATTTTATTTGGTGTCTGGGGAAATCGAGAAACCAGATATGGTGTTGGTGCGTTCTTCGGATATTCGAGACGGCATTCTTAATGCCTGTTGGTAGGTGAAGGGATGTATAGCATAATTGAGTTCATTTCCAAAGCGCTGGTGCCACTTTCAGTTGCTATCAGCATTCTATCTGTGGCTGTTGGAATCTGGCTTTCTTTGCGTGAATATCGACTCAAAGTGAAAGCGGAGACGCGTCTCGCGAAAAGTGCTGAGGTTGAGGCACAAATCAAACTGCTTAAGCTGTTCACGGAAATAATGAATATCGCTCACGCCAGAGGGGAATCTCTCTTCTCGGAAAAACGAGCTGAGTTAATGTCCCGCCCAGAAATAGTAAAAGCTCTTCATACGCAGGGATATAAAATCGATTTTGATGACTTGGGCGTGATAACGCTTCCCATTGGAGCCGCTGCTCAGGATGCAGCTATAGCTGCTGTGGGAGAGCTTGGTAAACGCCACGAGATACTCAGACCAGTGGCAAAACAAGCACTCGAGTCGCTGGTGCGAATAAACGTAAAAAAAGAAATTTCTCAGTCGCATCTAGATAGGCTTTTATATGACGGGGATAGACCAACAAGGCGCTGCAATTGATCGCTACAGTGTGGCGATGACTTAGTTTAAGCGTTAGCTGAACAAGGAAAAGGAGGGAGAATGACCAAAGAACTATTCGCACTAAACTTTCTCTACAGCTTGCTCGCGACCTTCGTTGGGGGCGCGACTCTAGCTTTGCTGTTCTTCTGGCTCCGAGAGAAGGTTTTCCCACTCCCGAAAGTTACAGGCCGCTGGTTCTTTGAAATGCGAACGATCAAATCTGCCTATAATCCGTACAAAGGCATGGTGCTCCGCTACATAGCAATGCTCTGGAGAGAGGGAAATCGAATAGAAGGTACCGTGGAAAAGATTTACGAAAACTCATCCACGGGAGAACGATATTATGAAGAAAAGAACCGTACCAGAGGGGTGGTCGAAGGGTTCATTCAGAAGAACTATTTTTCAAAGGACCGAGTTGTGCTTCATGTTGTCGAGGATGGCCATGGGCGGGAATCGACCAATTTCTATCATCTCATCGTCAAATCTGAGAGCCAGATGGAGGGAGTCTTCAGCTCTATGGTTGCCAATCAAGATGGCGAGGTAAAATGGGAACGGAACGAATTTTGAAATTCTTCCTGTGGGTGCTGGCCACTCCACTATGTTTCGTCTCGTTCGTGCTGGAGCGGTTCGCATTTGGCGCATTTCGATCCGATCTCGAACAGTGCCTCGAACTAACGGAACAGCTAGGTTGCTCTGTGCCTGCCGCCTTTGTTGATTCTCTCATTCTTGCTGAAGACCATCGTAACGCGCTGCATCCAGGCGTTGATGTTGTGGCTATGACTCGGGCTGTGTGGGTGCGGTTGCGTTTTGGCCAAGAGCAGGGAGCTAGCACTATTGAGCAGCAGTTTGTGCGCGTAGTCACTAATCGCCATGAGCGTACTGTGCGCAGGAAGATTCGCGAGCAAGTCCTCGCCACGATGCTTGTACGGCGCACGCCTAAACGCCGAATCGCGTCCACTTATTTGGCAGTGGCTTTCTATGGTTCAGGGTCTGTCGGTCTTCAAGGTCTGCGGCAACGGTTCGGTCAAAATCTTGGGAAGGTGTCATTCCCTCAAGCATTAGGAATGGTGGCACAGCTTAAATATCCACGTCCAGGCAGACCCGGCAAAGAATGGAATGCCAAGCTGGCAGCTCGAGTTAACGCACTCCATAACCTGGGTGCGGTTACAGTTAACAAATCGTTGCGGCAGAGGCTCGACTCGTAGCCCATTTTTCTGCCGCGAAAATGGGCGGCGACCCAAGCGCGACTGAAATCAGTCTTTATGCGAATTCAATACGGTGAATATAGTTGTGATTAAGTATTTGTACGGGAAAGAGCAGTATCTTTCTCCTCTGATAAAGGGGGATGTTGGTTTTCGCTTTAGTGACCTTTCTCATTATGCTCGAATGGAAAATGAAGCGATGAGAGATGATGAGATGGTAAAGATATTTGCTATTGATAGGTCAGCTTTCGAAGTTAAGATAAATGATCATGTGATTGATCCAGAAAGCATGACGACAGATCCAACCATTTCATTTCCGGCGAGGCATTGCTTCTGTCTATGTTTGAGCAACCGAAAGAATAGCGAAGAACTATACGAAAGATTTAAGGCAGATGTATGTATTGAGATTAACGTTGGTTTATATATTGAATTCCTTAGGGATTTTTTTAAGAATCGATTTCAAGGCATGGAAGTTGTCGCGAAAGATATAACTTACTATGGCAATAGCAGTTTACCCAAAGTCAGCAGTCCTGATGATCTTGTCTTCTACAAACCAGATGTTTTTTCTCACGAAAGAGAATTCCGTATAGCTCTATTTTATCCAGAAGATAAGCCAGGATTTGAAGCTCGAGAGGGTGACACAATCCTTTTTTACAACGAGGATGAGTCAAATCATCTTACGCTATCGTATCCTGATCCTGAATTTCAGAAACAATTTATTGGTGAGGTGTATGAGCCAATCGCCTAAAAATGTGGTGCAGTGGAGCCAGTTACACTCCGCATACTTTATGGCTTCGCTTCGTTCTCTTTACCATAAATATGCTCCATTACAGTGGCTCACTGACAGCGGTGTTCAGAGGTAGAGAGGATCAGCATGTCTCAGCGGATCGACGTTTTTGATGCCATTTGTGGTGCTTTACTCCTGTACCTCTACGAGAGCTTTCCGGTACGGCTCCATGTTGAGTTCACGGATTTACCGCTGGATGAGGAGCTGGAACATTTGTCCGCAGCCGAGATAGAGCAGTGGATGGAGGTCTTCTTTGAGACTGCGCTTTGGCTTGAAAAAGAGCGGTTCATCCGGTTTCAAACCGGAACTGGTGACAGGGATTTTTGGGTGTTCAACTAACCATGTCTGGTCTTGCTGTTTTGCGCGCAATCCCAGCGTCAGTACACAGCAGCAAGCAGTCACTCATTGACAAGTTTAAAAGTGCGTTTGGCGAGGGTGGCAAAATCGTTTCGAGTGAAGGGCTAAAGGTTGCGGTGGGCAGTCTCGTCTCAATGTCGAGCTCGATTAGTTAGCCCGTGCCCAACCCAAAACACCCTTAACCAGGGGCTGTTGTCGGACGGTTTTCCATCACTTAGCTCCTCCAAAGCCGCCGCAGAGCGCGGCGTTAAAAAGGAGCTATCTGAAATTTTCGGGGGCGATTTCGCTTTGCTCTTAAGATGTTTCTTCATCGGATATGACAGAAGGCGGCGTCAGGGAAAAGACAAGATTTTGATATGAATCTCTCGTACTAGCGGAGCAGCGTTGCCTCGAATCTCGAACTGCATGGCTTTACAAAGAAAGTGACGGCTTTCGCGGTTCAGTACGAACCTGTAAGTTCGGACGCGCTCTGCCAGTTCAGTTACTAGCCGGGTCTCTCTCATGGGCTAGCCAACCAAAACTCTTGCCACGCCGCAAATTGAGAGGGCTTAATCCGGTAGCGGGCGAAGTTGCCGGCATGCAGGCCGAGCACTTCGCTTTCGACCACCTCCCTGAACCGCTGCCGGTCTTCTTTCGGAATATGCTGTTCCGCCCATTGAACAATGCGGTTAAACGCGGCTTTCTTACCCAACCGCTCAAGCACAATATTCTGGACGACGTCTTGCAATGCCGAGCGATACTTTAGCCGGAACGGGTCGGGTTCGCCGAGCGATTGTCGGACGGCGGTATAATGCGCCGCCGACCGTTCATAAGCCCAAATGAAAACGTCCTTGAGCAGGTCAATACGGTTCAGTTCATACACGCCGAGCATCGCTTCGGTGTAGATATCAGCGGGCACCTCCGTGAAGGAGAGGGGGATCAGATTGGTTTTGATGAACGGTATGTTCGCGGCCAGTCGGGAAACGCGCTTGTTCACGTCATCGAACGGCTGCAAATACGGCAACTGAACCATGATAAAAAACGCCTGCTCGAAGGGATCGGCGATAGCGTTGGCCGTCGCCAGAATCTGATCAAAATAGTCTTCAATCAGGGGCGGTACTTCGAGTGGATGAAACACGGACTTCTCAATGCCGACCGCGATTTGGCGCAAGCGGCCGGTTGCCTCCGGGTCCGCCAAGAGGTTGTTGGCCAGCAACGCATGAAGGTTCAGGATCGTATAGCGGTTGAAGCCGATCGCCTCCGCCGAACCCACAAGAAATTCGATGGCGTCCTTGTGGTTCAGGATCATTTGCGACTCGGCGGGCGCCTTACCCGCCGTCTCTTCCCCGAAAGCGATCAATCGTTTCGTATCAAGCAAAGAGTACGTGTTTCCCTCCAAGCGGCTGGAGTTCCACGAAAGATCGATCAGCAGCCGGTTCAGAATCTGTTTCGCATAGGTGCCCGCCGGCCGGGGCCCTGACGGCGGCGTGCCGATTTCCCGAAGATGCGCGCGCTCGGCGGGTGCAAGATACGCCGTATGGTTGGGCCGGTACTGATCAAGGAAGCTGTGTTGATATCCCGCCGGCTTGCGTGACCGACGCGGTTTGCGCAAGGCGTTCTGGATCTCAGCGGCCTGGCGGGAGACGGGTATAGTGCCCGCCGCTTCTTCGTGGGAGGGTTCCCGAACGTTGCTGCCTGTCCTGGGCTCGGTATCGGCAGGGAAGTATAGGACCCACCTCCTTTCCCCGGTCTTGATGAGCCGGCCCGCGTCCACCAGGTGTTTTAAACGGTACTGGAGTGTGCGCCGGGGCAACGATTGCTCAAGAGCATCCAGGACGGCTTGAAGACCGACACCCTCAGGGTGGGCGGAGACCACCGCCTCAATGTCCTGTAGCTCTTTTTCAGGTATGGGGTTCGCCATGATCGGTATGTTGCGCATTGGAATGTGTGCGCAATTAAAGCATGCCTATGCGCAGCTATCAAAGCTGTGCGCACCCAATGTTGCGCATAGGGGATTGGCGAAAGGCCGCGAGACCGCCGGAGATGACGACGAAGTCGAGGGCTTCTTGGTGGCAACCACCACCGTTGATGAAGTCCAAGGGCGTTTATCTATTCAGTCCTGCATGCTGACCGCCGGCCACAGCGTCAACTCCTCGCGCGCCATGCGCTTGCGCTAATAGGCCACCCTCGTCCTCTGTGAACACCTCTCCCTGATTTATCGCCTCAAAGGCCGCCGGCGGGGGAGCGTCGGTGGCCTTTTGGGCTTGGGAAAGAGAGTTGGTCAAGATATCAGGAGGAAGCCTGCTATTTGAGTTTGTAAGTGGCTGACTTTTCTGGTTTTATTTTGCACTAAGGGAATTCAATAAAAGAGATATGACGCCGCCGCGTTTGTTGGGTATTCGAGCTGGCGTCCTAATGCCTGTTGTACGTCAAGGGAGTAATAATGAATCGTTCCCTCAGGAAAACAACCGCCAGCGTTTCCGTTACCTATTCACACGGAAACTTCTCCAACAATCTCATGGGTACCGAATTTGAGTTGGAGCTTTCCGAGAAGGACATATGCCTGAGAATAAATCTTTGGGGTAACCTTTCCGTTAGAAAAAAATCTGCAAACTGCTATTCCGATGCCTGTGAACTGGCTGAAGACCACGCGCTGTTGAAGTCAGTGCAGATTGACGACAGTCAGGTGATTGATGGTTTGCTGAATGCTCATAAAAAAATTCCAAATGCCTGCTGGAAAATCAAGTTGCTACTCGGAGAACAAGGTCCTTTCGATTATCCAGTCAAACCCGAAATGGCGAACGGCAGCGTTTTCCTGAACGTATGTTGACGTATAACAAGGCGCACCAATACGCGGCCGATGGCTGCCTGACGCCCTTTACATTGCGGCTGCGCCTCCATTCCAAGGGCGCCGTTGTGCGCTGGTGTTAAGCGAATTGGAATCATAAGCAGAGCACGAACCATGATAAACCTTGTATTGGATACAAATATATTGCATCAGGAAGGCATTGATTCAGGCCGCATGAAGGTATTGAGAATGCTAATTGATTCAGGAATTGTAAAGCTCTATATTCCTGAAATCGTAAAGCGAGAATTTTGCAGTAAGCGAATCTCTAGTATTAGAGAACTGCTTGATAAAGCACTTAATAACTTTAAAAGCGCGCATAAGAAAATTGAGTCAGAATGTAAAATTAAAGCAGCGTTAACTTCGATAGAAGTTGAGACTCGTGGGGTTTTAGAATCCGTTGAGTCTGGAGTAAATAAAGAGTTCTCAAACTGGGAGAAATCTTTCGGTGTCGAGATTTTACCGTTCATCCCGGAAGATATTTCTATTGTTTTAGATGACTACTTCAATGGTTCTGGAGCTTTTAAAAGTATCAAAAATAGAGATGACATACCCGATTCCATGATTCACACATCGGTATGCCGTCTAGCCAAAAGTGTCGACCAAGTATGCCTGGTTATTAAGGATGGGACTTTTAAAAAATGTATGGAGAACCATCCTAAAGTAGAAGTTTTTGAGTCTCTCTCAGACGTTTTTCAGTTGCAATCAATCGAAAACCATATATCTAACGGAAATCTGAAGTCGTACTTTGAAGGTAGGAATTTTTCGAAATTAATATGTCGATACTTGGTAACGCAAAAAGAATTAATTAGTGATATTTATGTGCCCGATGGCAATGTGTCCAACACTGATATAATTGGCATTGATGTATATAATGCTGAGGTTAACTTTCCGAGCAGCGATTGTATTCGAGATGTACATATAACTAATTTTTACTCGATTTCTAAAAAAGAGTTTACAGCTGAAATATCATTTATAACTTTCGCACCAGTCCATTTTATCAGTGATTACGGAAGCTATCTTGAACTAGAGCGGGACAATTCAAGAGACGTAGATATGGATAGCATGAACGGTGAAGGAATTTGCGATCTGTATGAGACCCATCAAGCAAAATTTAGTGGAAGCATAGAGTTCTCTCTATCAGAGGATCTCGACTTTGAACAAATAATTAGTTTGACAAAAAATCTCTGTGGTGGTGACTCACGGATCAATGTTAGCTTGGACATAGAAACTGCGGAGTTGCTGGATGGCATCGCTTAAAAAGACAATGGTTCGAAATTTTAAAAGCTCCGGCTTCGCCTCCACTTTTAAAATCCACACATTGCAGCGCAAAGCAGAATTCATCGGTGATTAGGAAGATGAGTTTCAATCAGGTCTTCTTAGCATAAAATAGAATTTGAGGGATATTATGACTCTGGATATTCGGGGCGGGTTGAAGAATACGAAGATTAGCTCCAATCGATATGTGGTTATTGAGGAGCTATTGTCTAATGCTATTGATTCTTATCTGATTAGAAAGAGTTACGAGAGAGATGTCCCTGCTCTCTCAATTATTTTTGATCTCGAATTTTTCAAAACAACACTATTTGATGACGGAGGGTACGATCTTAATCTTACCTGTACGGATAATGGAGCAGGTTTTGGTGTCGAACAAATCAGGGCGTTTGTAACAAAAGACACGTCCTACAAAGATTATCTTGAAATTCAAGGGATCGGAAAGTGCAAGGGGGCGGGCCGGATACAGTTCTTTCATTATTTTAAAAACCTCAATATAGAAAGTTACTATAAGTCAGATGGACTTCATAAATCATGCAGATTAGAAGTGAATCAAGACGAAAGGGAGGTGTCGGAAGGCGATTTTAAGGTATCTGATTCCAATGAGAAGTTGGTCGAGACTAAGGTTAAATTGTTTGGGCTTAAAGAAGAGGCTTATGAAAAGCATTTCGACCCAAGAGCCTTTCGGCATGAGTTTTCAGCTGCTTCATTGCGTAAATATATTTTTGTCGCTTTCTTGCAGCGCTTCATTGTTCTTAAAAAAATGGTTGGCGAGTTCTCTATAATTATAAGAGAGTACGATGCATCTGAAGGAAGCTCAAAACAAGAATCCATTGAATCTTCTGACCTTCCTGACCCCACAAGTGTGGATGAAGTGGGTTTGACATGCACCCATAGCAAAGAAAAACCAAATACTGCGACGACCCTTAAAATAACACGATATTCACTGCCTCAAGAAAAATTTCCTGAATCAAATAATGAGGTCGCGCTTTGTGCCAATTCCGCACTAGTTCAGTCGATTGTCAAACGATATCTAAAAAGGCCCTATGAGAGACAGAAATCAATTGATGGACGATTTGAGTTGCTTTTGATAGAGGGAGATTTGCTAGAGGAAAAGGTAAATGAGCAACGAGATGGTTTTAATATTCCGAAAGAGTGTTCGCTCAATGAAGAGTTTGAAGAGACCTTTTCTGCCCAGGATATAATGGAATCTATAGATGATTACGTATTTGGTATTCTGACACCAAGAGATTTTGATAAAGAAGCTTTAATAGATTCTACGCAGGAAAGGTTTGGAATTTCGCGGGCTATGCTAAATAGCGCGAACATAAAAGTTCACTATGGAGATACTGAAGACAATATTGCTAAGCGTGTTTTAAAGAAATATCAAGAAGATATTGTTAAGGAAACCTCAGATATTTTTGACTTGAAGCAGGAGCTTCTTCGGTTAGATCCGAGCGGAGAAGACTTTAGAGAAAAAGTTGGCGATTTATCTTGGAAGTATACATCAACAATTAAAAAAATGGATATGGCAAACCTTTCCCAGCTAGTAGTACGACGATCTTCGATGGTCGAGGTTTTAAAGTATGCTGTAAAATCCATGCTCAATTGCCAGAAAGAAAGCGAGAAAAGACGAGAGAATGAGAAGTTAATTCATAACATATTTTTCCCGACAGGGAAGGATAGCAATGATGACGTTGATCATGACATATGGATATTGAACGAAGAATATCACTATTTTGAGCACATTGCGTCTGATAAGTCTTTATCGAAGATACCATGGAATGATCGTGAAAAATTATTTGATAGTGATATTGATGAGAGTTTAGAGAAATTGTTTGAAAAAAATAATAAAGAACACCATTTAAAGAGACCAGATGTTGCTATCTTCAACCAAGAAGGATCTGCCATAATTATTGAGTTCAAAGCACCGGATGTTGAACTGCAAGAGCACATACCCGATCTTATTCAGTATGCTCGCCTATTGTCCGCAAAGTCCCATGGCAAGATAAAGAAGATATACGGTTACCTTATCGGCGATTCAATGGATGAGAGCCGTATGCCGGGTACCTATACAAAGTTCCCTAGTGGGATGGGGTATTTTCATACGGACCCTATTAGTGACCCTAATACCGGATTCCAGTATGGTGAGCTTTATTCGGAAATTTTGTTTTATGAGCATTTTATAGATCGGGCAGAAAAGAGATTAAAAATATACAAAGATAAAATAAATATTGATATTTAATGATGCCAGAAGTCTTTCGTTGGTATGTTGAAGCTTAACAATCGCCTGCACAGCGACCGATTTTCCGCCGCTTCGCGGCTCCAAACCGGCGCGTGAGCCGGGCGTTAAGAAAATTACTGAGGATTACCCATGTCGCTTTTGCGCGAAATTCAAGGTTCAGCAATTGATTCGAAAGCAGGTATAGCCAGCTTATTGCGCAAATGCAAGGTGCTCGCTGCCCGCTTGGGCATTCCGAATTTCGAATATGCGTGGATAACGAGCTGAGTGGCTATAAAAATATCGAAGATTTACCTGATTACAGAATTCTACACGTCATTTCCAAAGGGCACTTCGCTGGGCCTTTCAATTCTGGAATGAACAACGCTGACATTCCTTTATCATGTCTCCCTGAAGAATTTCGAGAAATAATGTCGCGTTCAAACATATGGAGCCGGTTGCTTCCATTGAAGCTCTCGTTACTAAATCTGACGGCGGTACCTGCCAACAACCTTGGAATCCGGATTTTGTTGCCATGGTTGGCCAGAAAATTTATCAAAACATGAACTGCATGCAGGCATGGAAAGTTATTCCGATTACTGCCCTGATAGCTGCTTTGGGCGAAATCAGGAACAGAATTTTAAACTTCGTTATAGAGATCGAAAGCGAAGATCCGGATGCCGGAGAAGCTGCCGTGAATTCAGCGAGTGTTCCTCCAGAGAAAGTGCACCAAATTTTCAACACCTATATAAGTGGTACAGTTCAAAACATGGCAACTGGAGGGTGTGATTTTCAACAAAACGCGACTTATACCGAGCGAAACGATGAGCTATTTAGAGGGCTCATAGCTGCTTTGGAGAGCCTGAATGAGCCCGGGCTCATTGCCGAAGTGCGGGCGGAAGTCGAAAGCATGCAAGTGGCTCAGGGTGCCGAACGATTTAAAGAACACTACTACAAGTTTATATCTGTGCTTTCAGATCATATGCAAGTGTTAGGTCCCGTTGTTGCGCCGTTTCTGCCTGCATTAAGTCAGTTGGTTTCTTAACGAATACGGACAAGAGAGCTCCTGACGTCGCGCTGATCAGGTGGTTTAGTCCAGGCGTTAGTGCATTTTGGCTATGTAAATGGTCCCCACAATCCACAGTTTGAAGGGCTAGCTATGAAGGCCGGGCCAAGTAACCTGCGGGTACAGCAAGTGAACTGCTTCTACAATTACGCAATTGGTCTTGATGTCACCCAAGTCGATCTTCTTAAAACCGCCCAGGCGCTTTTAAAGTCGGGCACAGTAAAGACCGTCTGTTTCTCGGATCTGAAGGCCATATACCTTGACGAACATGGTGAGGTCCAGATCGAATGGCTTCGCCCGAAGGGGCGTCGGTGGGATAATAGTTGGACGGTCCGATTTAACGAGTCTTTGCCACAGTATACCGCCAAGGACCTCATTTTCTGCTTGGAGTTGGCGTTCCACGAGCGGCGGATTGAAGGCGACGAGGCAGGGCAAGCGCCTCCGCATTTACGAGCCGCACTACCTCCAGTAGTTCTTGAGAATGACGACTTGATTCTGCCGGTGTACCCATGGCTAAAACTTTACGCTGACGGGCTAATCTGTATTTCCTTCCAACTTGACACAACATGGGACAACCTGAGTGAAGATAAATTTATCAGTGATGTCGTCAATCTTTTCCAGTGCTACTTTAAATCCATTTGGGTAAAAGGGACACTTCAAAGAATAGACGGTGAACGTCTTTTGCCTGATGCATTCGAGGGTCAAATATCCATCGGAGGGCAATCTGTAGTTGGTCGAAGGCCTCGTATGCTTGTCAAGAAGATGCAACTGGAGGCAAGAGCTTCTCTCGAAAGCTCTCTACGTAAGGAAGGGCGAAGTTTTGATTTAAATGGGGAATCGTGGCTTTTGCACCAAATCGCGGGATCGGAGGATCAAGCAGAGTGGGAGGGAACGATTGACCTTTGCAGATCCATATACGCAAATGCCATTGCTTCACAAGTAGTCCCAAAAAACTATAGAAAGAGTGACAGAGTGCCGAGTGCACAGTTGTGGCAAGGTCGGCCCTCGATTTCCTTAATGCGGTTCGTTAATCAGCCTAAATCCAAGGGCCAGTTGTTTAGCATGTACAGCCAGTCGATGTCCCGTATCCTGATGCGGTCCGCTGAAATGAACAATCCTCCGCAGCTGCCTCCTGATCTTAGGCCGTTTAATGACTATTGCTTACACGGCAATCGAGCAGTTTTACTTTGGACGTGGCTGCGGCCACGCGACGCATCTGACAATGCTTGGGATAATCCCAAAACAAGAGCCCATCTGTTAGAGAACCAGGCTAGGGCGGAACATTTCGAGTACCACAACATTCGCATTGCGCGTGCATGTGCCATAGCAGAAGCTCCACCATCAGACGAAAAACTCGTGTACGCGTACGAATCATTGGCTAACGCCGACTCTGTAATTCACAAATCAAGCCAGGCTGGAGAGATTATTGATGCGCTTGAGTACTTAATGACTGCTGCTGGAACCACGAGGCTTATCCCGTCAGGCAAAGAGCAGGCTAGATGGTACTTGGATGAGCGACGTTATAAGGCCGAAAAGCGACGGTCCCGGGTGGACCGATGGCTGACAGCGGTGTTTGGGGTAGTAGGGGCGGGCGGACTGGCCGACCTAGTCTTTAGGCCGTTGCTGAAAACAACGTACCCTGGCTGGGCGGATTGGTTCACTGGGCTGACAGCATTCGCGGCTGCATCGTTTCTGATCGTGCTTTTGGTGACGTCTATATCCGCATTTGACAAGATATGGACAGAGTAGCTTACAGCCTTAAAAGCACGCGAAAAAGAATTGGCCACAATGGGGCCGAGTTCTCGCCGCCTTGCGAATCTTCTACAGGTTTAACTGCCAATGATTCAACAAAGCCGATTTGATTGCCTCCGCTCCCTTCCTGTAGCAGACCACCGCAAGCAACTCCGAATCAACCCAGACGCCCCAGTAACGGCTTCCGCGGTAATGCCCGATCTCAATGTCCGGCTTGCTCTTTTTCATGATGCGTCCTCTTCTGCTTGGTTAGCCATTGGTTTCATCCAGAAAGGCACAGGCCCACTGCTCCGCATGACTGCGGCCCAATAAGGCAAGCCTTTTGGCATCCCTGATTGTTCTGTCTTCTCGTTCGAAAGCATCCAGTCGGTTCGCGAGCGCCGAGAAAAGCGCCTCCAAATAGTTAAACTGCTCAACAGCCAAACCTGCCATATGGCGCGCTTCGGTCTGCTCCACATCGTACGGTTTGGTCATCTCCGCCTCCTTCAATTACTCTTCTCAAATCACCCATCCAGTAGAGCGCAGACCACGAATTACGGTCTACAGACGATAAGTAGCACTTTCCCGCTTTGTTGAGACAACCATGATCATCTCCTCCACCCACGATTACCGCCTCGCCGCCAAACACCGCCTGCCGCCGTTCCTGTTCCACTACATCGACGGGGGCGCGTACGACGAGCACACCCTGGCGCGCAATGTGGCGGATCTGCGCGATCTGGCGTTGCGGCAGCGGGTGTTGAAGGCGGTGGGGGAGGTGGATCTGTCGGCGCGGCTGTTCGGGGAGGCGGTGAGCCTGCCCGTGGCGTTGGCGCCGGTGGGGCTCACCGGGATGTACGCGCGGCGGGGCGAGGTGCAGGCGGCGCGGGCGGCGGCGTCGCGGGGCGTGCCGTTTACGTTGTCCTCGGTGTCGGTGTGTCCCATCGAGGAGGTGCAGCCGGCGATGACGCGGCCGATGTGGTTTCAGCTGTATGTGCTGTGCGATCGCGGTTTTATGAAGAACGCGCTGGAGCGGGCCTGGGCGGCGGGGGTGCGGACCCTGGTGTTCACGGTGGATATGCCGGTGCCGGGGGCGCGCTATCGCGATCGGCATTCGGGGATGTCCGGGCCGTTCGCGGCCTGGCGGCGGATGCTGCAGGCGGTGACGCACCCGCGCTGGGCGTGGGACGTGGGGCTGCGCGGGCGGCCGCACGATCTGGGCAATGTGTCGGCCTATCTGGGCCATCGCATCCACTTGGAGGATTACATCGGCTGGCTGGGCGAGAACTTCGATCCGTCCATCGGCTGGCGGGATCTGGAATGGATTCGTGAGTATTGGAAGGGCTCGATGGTGCTTAAGGGCATTCTCGACCCGGAGGACGCCCGCGAGGCGGTGCGCTTCGGCGCGGACGGCATCGTGGTCTCTAACCACGGCGGGCGCCAGCTAGATGGCGTGCTCTCCTCGGCCCGGGCGCTGCCGGCTATCGCCGACGCCGTGCGGGGCGACCTGACGATCCTGGCGGATTCCGGCGTCCGCTCCGGCCTGGACGTGGTGCGCCTGCTCGCCCTGGGCGCGGACGGCGTGCTGCTCGGCCGCGCCTTCGTCTACGCCCTCGCCGCCGCCGGCGAGCAGGGCGTGGCCCATGTGCTGGACCTGATCGCCAGCGAGATGAAGGTGGCGATGACGCTTACTGGGGCGAGGGCGGTTGGGCAGATTTCGAGGGAGAGTCTGGTGCGGGTGGACAGTTGAGCCCTGACGAAGAGTACAATTGGACGCGCCGTGACAACCGCCACTACCCCTGACTTTATCTAGCGTCACCTATCGATTTGATCTACCCGTTTCTAAGTTCTGATACGTCTAATTCAAATTCGTCCTCAATTCCGAGCTTCTTCATAATGGCCGGAAGCACCTGATGGATGGTCCTCATTCCGGTCAAAAGCTCATCCATATAGATGTCGGGGTGAAGCCGTGATGAGTTAAATCCCAGGCTTTCTGCCTCGGCTTTATGACTTAGCTCATCGGTGGAGTTGTATACTAGGTCGAGCAACTCTGCTTTCAGCGGTACCCCCAGATTAAATGCCTTTTCTTTCAATCTCGTAAGCCAGCGGGTGTAATTTTTGAGGGTTTGGCGCTTGAATTCGCCGAAATGGGGGGCTAGCTCTGGAGCCATTTCCACTTTGCAGGCGGCCAGCTCCATCAAGCACGACTCAATGTCAGGCCCGAAGGGATCGAATTCATCCATGTGTTCGCTATAGATCACATCGTGGATGTAGGCCGCGAAAAAGCCATAAATATCATTGAGTGATGTGAATATATCGTAAATCAGTGAAGAGACAGAGTTCTCGCTGACTATCCTTTCCCATTCTTCATCGCTGACGTCATCGTAATCCATATCCAACTCCTCGGGGAACGGGGAAGGTATAGTGACGCCCAGTTGGTTTAGGGTATGAAAAGTGTGCCAGCAGAGAATTTCCGATTCGGTTGTTAGCGGGTAGGTGATGTAGCCGGTTTCCGAAGTGTCGTGGGCTATTTCAGCAATGAAACGAATGAGCAATTCCCATTTTTCGGAGCTTTGGGTGGAACCTGCCCAAAGGACAAACTGTGGATCACGATCCCCGATGCGGATCAGATCCCGGAACTTCTGCTCCATATCCATGGACATGTGCTCATTGTTTTTCCACTTTGTAATCTGGGTTGGTGAAACTCCAAGTTTTAGCGCCAGCTCCTTCTGGCTGCAGGACAGTTTTTGTAATGCTAACTGTACAAACGCGGCACTTCTCATTGTTTCCTCTCCTGTGGCACCCTGAGCCAAGTTATTAAATTTAGTTAATCATATAAGAAATTTAGTAAATTATCAAATGAGCTAAGCCATTTTCCTTTTTTGCTCGGTTGACAAGTGTCACGTGACAGAATACGATTGTGGCCATGATCAAGACGTTTACGGACAAGCGTTCCCAGGAGCTCTATGCCAAAGGCAAGGCAAAGAAGTTTCCTCCCGATGTGGCCTCAAGGGCAGCGCGTAAGCTTGAGTATGTGGATTTGGCGACGTGTCTGGATGACCTGAGGGTGCCCCCGGGTAACAAACTGCATGCGCTTTCCGGTAACCGACAAGGTCAGCACGCCATTTCGATTAACGATCAGTGGCGTATCTGCTTTCGTTTTGAGGATGGCGATGCGTATGACGTTGAGGTCTGCGATTACCATTGAAGAGAGGTGGTTAACATGACGATTTCCAATACCGCCGGCATCCAGCGTAAGCCAACGCATCCCGGCGAAATGCTGAGAGAGGACTTCATTCCGGACTATGGGCTGACGGTGGCGCAGCTTGCTGAGCGTTTGGGCGTTTCGCGGCAGTCGGTGAATGAACTGTTGCGCGAGCGCCGCGCTGTCAGCCCGGAGATGGCGCTGCGGCTCGGTCGTTTGTTCGGCAATTCACCGGAGTTCTGGCTTAACGCGCAGCGCGCGGTGGATTTATGGGCCGCTTCGCAATCCGCTAAGGATGAGGTGTCGCGGATTACGCCGTTGGACGCCGCTTAGCGCCTGATCCAGCGGGCGCTGAGCCAACTTTTAACGTTACGGGGAACCACCATGTCCGACTTCCAGCGCCTCAGCGACAAAGCGCGCGCCTTCGCCGAGGCGCGCGACTGGGACCAGTTCCATTCGCCCAAGAACTTGACCATGGCGCTGGGTGGCGAGGTGTCCGAGTTGCTGGACCTGTTCCAGTGGCTGACGGAGGCGCAGTCCTACGAGCTGACGCCGGAGCAGCATCGCGCGGCCGCCCATGAGATCGCCGATGTGCAGATTTACCTGTTGCGACTGGCGGACAAGCTGGGCGTGGATATCCCGAAAGCCGTGGAAGAGAAGATGGCCATTAACGAAGCCCGTTATCCCGCCGATCAGGCACGCGGTTCGGCGCGCAAGTACACGGCGTATCAGAACAAGGACGACGACGGTTCATGATTGTTTATACCGCTAAGAAGAAGACGTTTATTGAAGACGTCCGCCTTAATCGCATTCATGAAAAGATTCTGCTCGAGTTCCGGCGTCGGCTGTCACGCTCGGTGGCGGCCAAGGAGGTGGATTCCTGGCGCCACTCGCTGCAGTTCATGTCCAACTTGATGCTGGATCAGGTGATTCCGGACGACGCGGGCGTTTCCCTGGAGTATCACATCCCGCTGACCAGTAAGCGCATCGACTTCATTCTCAGTGGCGCCAACGAACAGCGGCAGGAGACCGCTGTCATCGTCGAGCTGAAGCAGTGGCAGCAGGCCGAACCGTTGCTGCACAAGGACGGGATTATCCGCACGCCGCTGGGCGGCGGCTGGCGCGAGACCAGCCACCCGTCTTATCAGGCGTGGACCTACGCGAGCCTGATCGAAGACTACAACGAAACCGTTCGCGCCGAGTCCATTCGCCTGGTGCCCTGTGCCTACCTGCACAATATGGACGACGGCAGTGCGGTGAACGATCCGGTGTACGCGCCGCACACGAGCCGGGCGCCGGTGTTTATTTCCCGGGATGCGGAGCGGCTGGCCGATTTTCTGAAGCAGCATGTGCGCTATGGCGATGAGCGGGACCTGCTCTACCGCATTGAGAACGGCCGCATTCGCCCGTCGCGCAGCCTGGCGGATGCCGTGCTGGACATGCTTCAGGGCAACGACGCCTTCGTCATGATCGATGACCAGAAGGTGGCGTTCGAGACCGCCATCGAGCTGGCCGAGCGTGCCCAAAAGGGGAAACGCCAGGTGCTGATCGTTGAGGGCGGCCCGGGCACCGGGAAGTCAGTGCTGGCTATCAACCTGCTGGCCCGCCTTACCGACCGGGAGATCGCTACCCAATACGTCTCACGCAACGCGGCGCCCCGGGCGGTGTACGAGGCTCAGCTCACCGGCTCGTTCAAGAAGAGCCGCATCAGCAATATGTTCCGAGGATCCGGGTCGTTTATGGATACGGCGCCGGACAGCTTCGGGGCGTTGCTGGTGGATGAGGCGCACCGCCTGAATGAGAAAAGCGGCCTCTACGGCAACCAGGGCGAGCACCAGATCAAGGAGATCATGCAGGCGGCCCGGCTGTCGGTGTTCTTCGTGGACGAGGCGCAGCGCGTCACCCTGAAAGACGTGGGCTCGCGGGCGGAGATTCGGCGCTGGGCGGAACGTCTGGGCGCCGAGGTTACGGAGCTGGGTCTCGCCTCGCAGTTCCGCTGCGGCGGCTCGGACGGTTATCTGGCGTTCGTCGATCAGTTACTGCAAATCCGCGATACCGCCAACGATGACATCGAGTCCGTGGACTACGACATTCAAGTGGTGAACTCGCCGCAGGCGCTGCGCCAGGCGATCGTGTCGCGCAACGCCAACAACCGCGCACGGATGGTGGCCGGCTATTGCTGGGACTGGAAGAGCAAGAAAAACCCGGTTGCCATGGATATCGAACTGCCGGAGCACGATTTCGCCGCGCAGTGGAACCTGACCCGGGACGGCAGCCTCTGGGCCCTGGCGGAGCACTCGGTGGAACAGATCGGCTGCATCCACACGATCCAGGGTCTCGAACTGGATTATGTGGGCGTGATCATCGGCCCGGACCTGATCGTGCGCGACGGCGAGATCCAGACCGATGGTCGCAAGCGATCATCCATGGACCGTTCGGTGCGCGGCATCCGGAAGCTCTATAAAGAGGACCCGGAGACGGCGAAGCGCGAAGCCGACGAGATCATCAAGAACACCTACCGCACACTGATGACCCGGGGCATGAAAGGCTGCTTTGTGTTCTGTACCGACCCGGAGACCAACGCCTGGTTCCGGGAGCAGATACAGACGCCTTCCGCCAACCCGGTGATGCGGGCGGCGGACTACGAGGCCCTGCCGTACCCGCTGCTGGATCCGGAGGAGGTGGTGCCGTTCGAAAACGCCCTGCCGGTGTATGACCTGGCCGTGGCCGCCGGCGAATTCAGCGACCCGCAGGCGGTGGAAGACTGTGACTGGATGCAGCTGCCGGACTGGCTGAAGGCCGAGCCGGGCCATTTCGTCACCCGCGTGGTGGGCGAATCCATGAATCAGCGCATTCCCAGCGGCACCTGGTGCGTGTTCCGCGCCAACCCCGCCGGCACCCGTGAAGGCAAGATCGTGCTGGTGTCCCACCGCGACATTCAGGACGCCGACACCGGCGGGCGCTACACCGTGAAGCGCTACCACAGCGAGAAGTCAGAGGACGACGACGGCCAGTGGTACCACACCCGCATCGTGCTGAAGCCGGAGAGCCGCCTGTTCGGCTACCGGGATATCGAGCTGACCGAAGACGCGGCCAGCGATCTGCAGGTTATTGGCGAGTTCGTCACCACCTTGAGCTAGCGGCTCGCATCCGGCCGCGCCTCCACGCTCACCATCATGCTGCGTTCCAGCAGCCAGCCGCGCAGGCGGCGGGGCAGCAGGTTGGTGTAGACGGCAATCTTGTTCAGCAGGCCGGGGACGTACACCACCTTGCCGGCGTACATGGCGTCCACGCAGCGTTTCGCGACGTCCTGGGACGTCATGATGCCGGTTTGTTTTTTCACGGTCTGGCCGGCCTGATCCAGGAACGGCGTCAGCGCGACGCCGGGGCAGGCCGCGGTGACGCTGATGGGGCTGTCGCGCAGTTCGTAGTCCAGGATCTCAGTGAAGAAGCGGACGTAGCTTTTGGTGCCGGAGTAGGTGGCGTATTGGGGCGTGGGCAGGATGCCGGCCAGGGAGGCCACGTTCATCAGATAACTGCGTTGCCCGTGGGCGCGGGCGCGGTTGATAAAGCCGTGGCTGAGGGTGGTGAGCGCGGTGACGTTGAGGTCGATATCCCGCTGCAGGCCGGCCAGGTCCTGGTCGGCGAAGGGCGCCCAGAAGCCGGTGCCGGCGTTGTTGACCAGCACTGTCAGCTGGTCGTTGTGCCGGTCGAGGGTGGCATCCACGTCATCGAACAGCGTGCCCAGGCTTTGGCGGTTGGCCAGGTCGCAGGCCAGTGCCGTGGCGGTAATGCCGTGGCTAGTGGCTAACTCATCGGCAAGCGTGTCCAGCAGCTCTTTGCGGCGGGCCACCAGTATCAGGTTCAGGCCGCGCGCGGCCAGTTGCCGGGCGATGTCTACGCCGATGCCACTGGAGGCGCCGGTGATCAGTGCGGTGCTCATGCGTGCTTCCTCACGTCGGGTTGGGCGGCAAACCAAAGATGCCACTATGCCGTGCCCCGCGCGTGAAAGGCATTGGCCTGAAAGTACAGCCTGAAAGACACCAGTGCGCATAACTGGCCGGAATGCCAGGGACGCTCAGGCCCGCCGGGCCCCCACCAGCGCGAACAACGCACCCTGAGGGTCAAACCCTTTGACGATAACGTCGCCGCCGGGGATCTCATCCGGGCCGTGCAGGATTTCCCCGCCGTTATCGGTGATTGCCTGGATCGCGGCGTCGATGTCGGCGACTCGGAAATAGTAGTGCCACATCGGCACCGGCATGTCGTCGGGCTTGGGCATGATGGCGCCGATCACGCCGTTATGGCGGATAAATTCGTAGGCGCCCATCGGGCCCATGTCCATCTCGCCGTCCTTGGTCCAGCCGAACGCCTCGAAGTAGAAGGCTTTCGCGATGCCGGGGTCGGTGGTGCCCAGTTCGTTCCAGGCGCAGTGGCCCACGCGCGGGCGGTCGGAGGCGAACGCCAGGCTGGTCTGGTCGCTGTGGCCGCGCATCATATAGAAGGGCGTGCCCTGCGGGTCGGTCACCATGGCGAGCCGGCCCACGTCGGGGATGTCCCAGGCGGGCATTTGCACGCTGCCGCCCAGTTCCGTGACCCTGGCCACGGTCTGATCCACATCGTCGACGCCGATATAACCCAGCCACACCGGTCTGGCGCCACACTGTTTCATCTCTTCAGTGAGCGGCATCAGGCCTCCGATGGGCCGCCACTCGCCGGTGTCCTCGTCGGGGGCGTGGAGAATCCGGTAATCCACGCCGGGCTGGCCGCTGTCGGTGACCCGCCAGCCGAGAATGGCGCTGTAGAAGTGCTGGGCGGCGTCCGCGTTGTCGGTGGCCAGTTCGTACCAGATAAATTCGCCGTGTTGATTGGGCATGGTTCGCTTCCTATCGGTTGTGTACCCGGTAGTCGATCCGGCCGGTCAGGCATCGACAGCCTGAAGCTCCGTTCTTGCTTACGCTAGGAATGGTCTATAAAGTAATCACTGACCTTATTTATGACTTATTAATGGATCATGGCCAAGCCCGATAATCGCCCATATTCACGCTACAGTCGCGATGCCGCCCAGCTTCTGGGCCGGCTGATTCGTCGTGCTCGCATCGAGCAGGGTCTCACCGCCGAGGCCCTGGCCGAGCGCGCCGGGATCTCGCGCGGGCTGGTGCAGCGCATTGAGCGAGGGGAAATGGGGTGCGCCATCGGTGCCGTGTTCGAGGCGGCGGCGATTGTCGGGGTGCCGTTGTTCGAGGCCTCGCCAGCGGAGTTGGCGTCCCGGGTGGCGGAGACGGAGTACACCCTGCGGCTGCTGCCCCGGTCGGTGCGGACGTCCGACAAGGATGTGAAGGATGACTTCTAACGATCACGAAGCCTACGTTTGGGTGTGGCTGCCCGGCCGGAGCGAGCCGGTGGTGGCGGGGCGCCTGTATCAGGAAGGGGCTCGGCTGGCATTTAATTACGGCCGCAGCTATCTGGACCGTGATGACGCTATCCCGTTGTACCTGCCTGAGCTGCCTTTGCGGCGCGGTGCCATCGCCCCGTTGCCGGGGCTGTCGATGTCGGGCTGTTTGCGTGACGGCGCGCCGGATGCCTGGGGCCGCCGGGTGGTTTTGAATCGGCTGTTGGGCCGTCCGGGACGTGATACGGACCCCGGGCAGCTCGGCGAGCTCACCTATCTGCTTAATTCCGGTTCGGACCGCCCGGGGGCGCTGGATTTTCAGCGCTCGGCTTCGGAGTATGTGCCGCGTCAGTCCGGTGGGGCGTCTCTGGAACAACTCCTCGAAGCGGCGGCTTTTGTGGAGGCGGGCAAGTCCTTGCCGCCGGCGCTGGATCAGGCGTTGTTCCACGGCAGTTCCCTGGGCGGTGCCCGGCCCAAGGCCGAGATTGAAAGCGGGGACCTCAAGTACATTGCCAAGTTCTCATCCAGCACCGACACCCACGATGTGGTGAAGGTGGAGTATGTGGCGATGCGCTTGGCGGCGGAGCTCGGGCTACAAGTTGCTCCTGTGCAACTGAAGCGTGTCGCCGGCAAGAACGTGTTATTGGTTGAACGCTTCGACCGTAGCAGGGTTGGCAACGGCTGGGCCCGCAAGGCGATGGTGTCGGCCCTCACCTTGTTCGAGCTTGATGAGATAATGGCGCGCTACGCCAGCTACGAAACCCTGACCGAGATTATCCGCCATCGGTTTACCGAGCCTACGGCCACCCTGCGTGAGTTGTTCCGGCGACTGGTGTTCAACGTGCTTTGCGGCAACACCGATGACCACGCGCGTAATCACGCCGCTTTCTGGAGCGGCGATTCGCTCACGCTGACGCCGGCCTATGACATCTGCCCTCAGGCACGGACCGGCAACGAGGCCTCCCAGGCGATGCTGATCGACGGAGACCGGCGCCTCAGCAACCTCAATATCTGCCGTGGGGCGGCGAAACATTTTCTACTGTCCGAAGATGGCGCCAACCAGATCATTGGCGAGCAGATCGCCGGTATCCGCGAAAAGCTCCCGGCTGTAATGGAAGAAGCGACGCTCAGCGAGGTGGATCGCCGGCTCTTGAGTCAGCGAATGTTTCTCAACCCGGCGGTGTTTGAGAGCGTGGACTGAAGCGGGTAATCCACACCCCATAGCCCACCGCCAACACACCCAGCCCGCCCCCCAGCAGGCACACACCCAGCCAGCCGGCTTGCTGGTAGGCGGCGGCGGAGCCCAGCGAACCCAGGGCGCCGCCGACGAAGTACAGGAACATGTAGCCGGAATTCAGGCGGTTCCGGGCGGCCTCGTCCAGGTTGAAGATCATGTTCATGTTGGTGATGTGCACCGCCTGCAGCGCCAGGTCCAGCAGCACGATGCCGGCGACCAGGGCGATCAGGGAATACGCGCCCAGCCCCAGCAGCCCCCAGGACACCAGCAGCGCCACCACGCCGAGCACCGTGAGCCGGGCGCCGTGGCCCCGGTCGGTGAGTACGCCGGCGTGGCGGGCGGAGAGCGCGCCCATGGCGCCGGCCAGGCCGAACAGGCCGATGGTGGCGTCGGAATAGGACCAGGGCTCGCTGGACAGCAAAAAGGCCAGCGAGGTCCACAGCACGCTGAACATGGCGAAGATCAGGCAGCCCAGCAGGGAGCGTTGCCGGTGCAGCGGGTAGCGGGCGAACTGGGCGAACACCGAACCGATCAGCTGCCCGTAGTGCATGCGGGTGGTCTGGGCGTAGCGGGGCAGGGCGCGCCACAGGGCCAGGGTGTTGAGCAGCATGAGCGCCGCCGCCACCCAGTAGACAGTGTGCCAGTCGCCCAGGCTGGAGAGCGCGCCGGCCACGGTGCGGGCCAGCAGGATGCCCAGCAGCAGGCCGCTCATCACCGTGCCCACCACCTTGCCGCGCTGCGCCACCGGCGACAGGGTGGCGGCGAACGGCACCAGCACCTGGGCTACCACGGAAAACGCCCCGGTGATGGCCGTGCCGACCAGCAGGGCGGCCAGGGACCCGGCGGTGGCGCTCACCAGCAGGCCGGCGGTGGCGAACAGCATCATGGTGACGATCAGCCGCCGGCGCTCCACCAGGTCGCCGAGCGGCACCAGCAGGATCAGGCCCAGCGCATAGCTGGCCTGGGCCACGGTGACGATGATGCCGGCCCGGGCGTAGGACAGGCCGAGCTGATCCGAGATGGTGTGCAGCAGCGGCTGGGCGTAGTAGTTGCTGGCCACCACCAGGCCGGTGGTGGTGGCCATCAGCAGGATCAGCCAGGTGCTCAGGGCGGATTCGGTGGTGCGCTCGGCGTGCGTCATGGTGCCTCCTTCCGGTGAGGCGGGCAGTGTCGGCGACTCGGTGCCATCGGGCAAATGTATTATTATGATGCCAACTATCGTTTTTCGAGATGCATGCCATGAAGCTGAAGCAGGTGGAGTATGTGCTGGCGGTGGCCGAGGCGGGCAGCTTCACCGGTGCCGCCCGACAGTGCCATACGGTCCAGTCCGCGCTCAGCCATCAGGTCGCTCAACTGGAAAGCGAGCTGGGCGTGACGCTGTTTGAGCGCAACTCCCGCTCGGTGCGCCTGACCGAGGCGGGCAGGGTGTTCGTTCAGCAGGGGCGCCAGGCGCTGGAAGCCGTGCAGCGCATCACCGATGAGGTGGTGGCGTCCACCGGCGAGGTGCGCGGGCGCCTTTCCATGGGCACCATCTCCACGCTCACCAGTCCGGACCCGATCGAGCTGCTGGCGCGCTTTCACCGCCGCTTCCCGCACGTGCGTGTGGAGCTGGTCATGGAGGGCAGTGAAAAGATGCTGGCCAAACTGGAAGAGCGCCGCCTGGATGTGGCGTTTATCGGAGTTTGGCCGGGCGAGACGGTGCCCAGTAGCCTTTGTAGCCGGTCGCTGTGTAACGAAGAGCTGGTGGCGCTGATGTCGCCGTCCCATCCGCTGACCGCCCACGACACGGTGACCCTGGGCCAGCTGGCGTCCTGCCCGGTGGTGGATTTCCCCGTGGGCAGCAGTGCGCATCGCCAGTCCGCGGAGGCCTTCGCCGCCCAGGGGCTGGAATATAACGTCCAGTTCGAGGTGAGCACCGTGCAGCATCTGGTGGCGATCGTGCGCCAGGGGCTGGCGGTGGGGTTGATTCCGCAAAGCCTGTCGCACCAATTGACGGACGTCAGCACCCGGCGGGTGGACAATGCGCCGCAGCGCTCGGTGCGCGTGGTGTGGCCAAAGACCGCCTCACCCGCCACCCGGGCCCTGCTGGCGTTGCTGGCGGTGGAGGACGAAGGCGCGTACAACGGGCCTGCGCCATCCAGCCAATAAAACAATGAAGCCGGCACAACGCCGGCGGCAAAAAAGGGAGAGAAATCACGTGTTCAACCATATCATGATCGGTTCCAACGATATCGAACGTTCCAAGCGGTTCTACGACGCGGTACTCGGCGTGCTCGGCGCCGGCGAGCCGATCCGTAACGAGACCGCTTCCGGCATCGTGCGGCTGTTCTACCGCCACGACGGCAACACCCTGGCGATCACCCAGCCGCTCAACGGCCAGCCGGCCACCGGCGCCAACGGCGGCACCATCGGCTTCAAGTGCGACTCCCCGGAACAGGTGAAAGAGCTGCACGACGTGGCGGTGGCCCACGGCGGCACCTCCGTGGAAGATCCGCCGGGCCTGCGCGAAAGCGCCATGGGCGCCATGCATCTGAGCTACGTGCTCGACCCGGACGGCAATAAGCTCTGCGGGCTCTACCGCGTAAAGTAAAACCTTATCGGCATGGAATTGGCCGCCGGAACGGGCCGGTTTGATTGACCGGCCCGTTCCACATCACAGGGAGGCAAGATGTGGGAATTCAGTAAGATTCTGGCTCAGGGGCTGGAAAAGGGCGATGTCCTGCTGGTCATCGCGGCGACCCTTGTCCTCGTGGTCATGAATGTCCACAAACTCTCCTCCTTTCTTCTGGAGCGTAAGCGGCACCGGCTAAAGAGCGTGGAGGCCGCTCTACAATCCGAGCATGTGCAAGGCTTGGAAAGGGAGTGTTTGAAAGAGCGGGCCGCCACGGAGCATTTCTATGCGGCCACGGGCATCATGATGGAGACCGCGCCGCGTCAGAGGCTGCTCAGAATCTACGAGCGCAGCGGCGGGCGCGTGCAGTTTGTTCACTTTAAGCGTGCCGCCTCATACTTTCACTATGAGGATGGCAGTTTTGAGGTGCGGCTTGGCCGTTTTGAGCGTTGGCTCATGCGGTTGGGTCTGAGTGTTGGTATCCCCTTGTTCGCCTTCTCCCTCGCACTGCTTTTCATGACCCTCTTTTGGGTGTTCCTACTGGGTAGTGAGCCATGGGTACCTTGGAGTACCTGGTTGTTATTCAGCGTCGTGGGTTGGGCCATGGTTATATCAAGTCGGTCAGCCTATTCGGCGCACTGCATCCTCAAGGAGATGAAGCGCCAATCCGAGATGGGCAAGCCTGATGAGGGCGTAGAAGTTACAGGGAGTTAGCGGGTATGGAAGCGATCTTTTTCAACGGCTGGTCGGTGCTGGGCCGCACACTGCTGATTGGCGTGCTGGCCTATGTGTCGCTGGTGTTCATGTTGCGGGTGTCCGGCAAGCGGACGCTGGCGAAGATGAACGCCTTTGATCTGGTGGTCACGGTGGCGATCGGTTCGACCCTGGCCACCATCGTGCTGAGCAAGAGCGTGGCGCTGGCGGAGGGTCTCCTGGCGTTGGCGCTGTTGATCGGCATGCAGTTCGCCATTTCCTGGTCGAGCACGCGCATGCCGTGGCTGCGCCGGGTCGTCACCGGCGAACCGCGCCTGCTGTTGCGCGACGGCGCCATGCTCGACGACGCGCTGCGCGACGCCCGGGTGACCCGGGAAGAAGTACACGCGGCGGTGCGCTCCTCGGGTATCGGCGCCCTCGGCGACGTCGCCGCCGTGGTGCTGGAAACCGACGGCTCCTTCAGCGTGATTGCCGGCCAACCCGGCGCCGCCCTGTCCAGCCTGGACGGCGTCAAATAGCGCCCCAGTCCTGTCCTACATCCATCAGAGCATTCAGCTCACACGATCTTCCGTTCTCGCTGACTGTCCCACCGGGGGTACAGAGCGAGCATGCCGGCTCATTCCCTGTGAACGGAGCCGGCATGAGCGAGATCGTGATTTTCGAGGAAGACGCCCAGAAGGTTGAAGTACGGCTGGAGGGCGAAACCGTCTGGCTGACATTGTCGCAGCTTGCCGAGTTGTTTGGTCGGGACAAGTCCGTCATATCCAGGCATCTACGCAATATTTTCAGAGACTTCGAGCTGGAGCGGGAATCAGTTGTTGCAAAAAATGCAACAACTGCGGCTGACGGCAAAATCTATCAGGTAGAGCATTTCAATCTGGATGCGATCATTTCGGTCGGCTACCGGGTGAACTCCCACCGTGCCACTCGCTTCCGCCAATGGGCCATCACGGTCCTGCGCCACCACCTGACCCGCGGCTACAGCCTCAATGAGCACCGTCTGGCCCGGCAGGGCCTGTCCGAGTTGGAGCAGGCTATCGAAGTGCTGGGGTAGGAGGGGGTCGGGCAGCCGCTAAAACCGGTCCGCCCGATAGGGCGCCATATCCACCTCGGTCGGCTCCCCATCCATCATCTGTCCGAGCAGCTGGCCGGTAATCGGCCCCATGGTGAAGCCCTGGTGGCCGTGCCCGAAGGCCAGCCACAGCCCGGGCAGACCGGGGGCCGGGCCGATCACGGGTTTCATGTCCGGGGTGCAGGGGCGGGCGCCCATCCAGGGTTGCGGGTCGAGCCGGTCGCCCAGAGGGAAGAGCGTGCGGGCGACGGCTTCGGCGGCGGCCAGTTGCCGGTAGTGGGGCCGGGCGTCGTGGCGGGCCAGCTCGGCGCCGGTGGTGAGGCGGATGCCGGCGCGCATGGGGGCGAGCAGGTAGCCGGTTTCGGAGTCCATCAGCCAGTGGCGCAGGCGGGCGTTGTCGCGGGCGCCGTAGTGCATGTGGTAGCCGCGTTTCACGAACAGCGGCACATGCAGGCGCTGTTGGTCGAGCCATTGCGTGGACCAGGGGCCGAGGGCCAGCACCACCTGCTCGGCGAAGAACGTGTCCCCGCCGGCCACGGCCTGCCAGCCGTTGCCGTGGCGCGACAGCGTTTCCAGTGGCGCCTGGACGAAGCGTCCGCCCTGTTGCTGGAAGTGGTCGGCGTAGGCGGCCACCAGGGCGCCGGGGTCGGTGGCGGTCCAGGGCTGGGTCCAGTGGATGGCGCCGGCGAGGCGGGGCGCCAGGTCCGGCTCCCGTTGGGCAAGCGTGTCGCTATCCAGAATGTCGTGGGTGACGCCGTACTCGTCGGCGTCCTGTTCCGCCTGCCGGCATTCCGCGTCGAAGGCGTCGGCGGTGCGGAACACTTCCAGGTAGCCTTCCTGACGAATCAAGTCGTCGGCGCCGGCGGCGTCGATTATCGCCGCGTGGGCATCCCGCGCCCGGGTGATCAGCGCCGCGTATTCCGGGACGATGCGCGCGTAGCGATCCGGCGCCGAATTGCGCCAGTACTGAAACAGGGGCAGCGCGGCTTGCGCCATGCCGGAGGGTCGATAGCGGATATCCACCCGCCGGTTGGGTAGCACCCGGGTCAGCGTGGTCAGATCGCGCGGGAAGCGGTAGGGCCGCACGGCCTCGCGCTGGATGATGCCGGCGTTGCCGAACGAGGTCTCGCGCCCCGGCGCGTTGCGGTCCACCAGGGTAACCCGGTGGCCGCGTTGCAGCAGGTGCCAGGCGGTGGAGACGCCGACCATGCCGGCGCCCAGAACCAGAATATCGCGGGCCATGTTCGCTCCTGTTATGAGTCACCAGGAAAGCATAGAAAGCCGGCCCGGCACTAGCGTCTTGGTGCGCTTGCCCACCGGTCCGCGCCGGCGTTTCAATGACCCTCATCACCGGCCACGATCGCAAAGGAGTGTTTTCATGGACACGGCGTTACAGAAGCGGCTGGAACGGACGCTACGCGAACAGGCGCCCGGCCTGTTCCATTTCCCGGAGATCTACGGCCGGGGTTGGGGTGAGCTGTACATCGGTGATCGCGTTAAGCTCGGCAACGACTTTCTGAGGCTGGTCCGGCAGGGCCGCTTCCAGGGCATCGAGGACACCGGAGAAAAGAAAGACGGCGGTCGGGTTTACCGCAAGCTGAGGTAAGGTCGGGACAGTGACGGTGCCGGTAGAACAGTGACCGTGCTTCTGGCACGCTTCGAAGCACCCCTCCAAATCGAAAGGCTGTAATGGACGATGGCGAATAAAGAAACCCGCTCCACGTTCAGCGCCAAATTGCTTCGCCCGAAAAAGCCGGGTGACGGCGAAGACTGGGCCTTCGTGGTGCTGCCCAAGGAGGCCAGTGCCAAGCTGCCCCGGCGTGGCCGCACTTCCGTGGACGGCACCCTCAACGGCCAGCCCTTTAATGCTCTGTTGCTGGAGCCGGACGGCCGGAAGAGCCATTGGTTGCGCATCGACAAGGCCTTGATGGCCGCGTCCCACACCGCGCCGGGCGACGTTGCCGAGTTCGGGATCGCGCCCGTGGTGCGGGAGCCGGAACCAGAGGTGCCTGAAGATCTGCGGCAAGCGTTGCAGGCGTCGCCCGACGCCCTTGCCACCTGGGAAGCCACCACCACCCTGGCGCGGGTGGACTGGGTTCACTGGGTGGTCACCGCCAAGCAGGCAAAGACCCGCGCCAAGCGGATCAACGACGCCTTGGACAAGCTGGCGTCCGGCGAAAAGCGGGTCTGCTGCTTCGATCCGTCCGGGTTCTACAGCAAGGCCCTGAGCGCGCCCGAGGCCGAGGCGTAACCGCCGCGGGTCATGTTCCCGCCATCCGGATTGCGGCACTATAGGGCCACCCCTTTCGCGCACGGAGACACACAACAATGATAATGCTGATTCTCGGTTTGCTGATTTTCCTGGGTATTCACTGCGTGGGCTTCGCCCCGGAATGGCGGCAGCGCCGCGTGGACAGTATGGGCCTGCTGCCCTGGAAAGGGCTCTACAGCCTGATCGCCCTGGCCGGTTTCGTGCTGATTATTCTCGGCTTCCAGCGGGCCCGGCTGGCCCCGATGGTGTTGTACACGTCGCCGGCGTGGCTGGGCCACCTGAATGCGTTGTTCACCCTGGTGGCGTTCGTTTTGCTGGCCGCCGCCTATGTGCCCGGCAACCGTCTCCGTGCCCGCATCGGTCACCCCATGGTGGTGGCCACCAAGGTGTGGGCGTTCGGCCATTTGCTCTCCATCGGCTTGCTGCACGACGTGGTGTTGTTCGGCGCTTTCCTGGTGTGGGCGATCGTGGCGTTCGCCCGGCTGCGTCGGCGTGACCGTGCCCAGGGCGTAACCTACGCGCCCGGTACCCTCAAGGGCGACATTATCACCGTGGTGGTGGGCGTGGTGGCCTGGGCGCTGTTCGCGTTCTGGTTGCATGGCGCCCTGATCGGCGTGCGGCCGTTCGGCTGAAAGCCCTGTTCGACCAGATGGCGCCGGGCTACGACGATCTGCTGCGCGTCCGTTAAGGCAAAGACTTCAAGGAAGAAATATATGGGCCAATGGAAATATCTGGCGCTGGCCGCGCTATTTTCGGGCTGCACCTCGCAACCGGCGAAGATCGAGTCGTTCCAATGCGCCGAAGGCGTTTCTCCGAAGGAGTGTCGCATTGAGTGCCTCCGGCACTTCACCACGGAAGATCCGGATTTTCAGCGCTACGACGCCAATGGCTGGCTGGTGGCGGTGAAGATGACCGAGGAAGATCGCTGGCTGTGGGCTTTCACACCGGCGTCGCATCCGGCGCACCCCGCCGTGATTCGCCGCTCCCTGTTCTGGCTTCCAACCGCGTCCCGGATCGAGACCGTCGTGCTCTGCGGGTTTGAAGATGAGGCGCGATGCCAGGCGTTTCTCGATGAGGTGTCCCGGAATAATGACGCCATTCGCGAGATGGGGTACCCGGAAGAGCCGGCCTATTACATGTATGAAGTTATTCAGACGCTGCGTGAGGTGGAGTGGGGGGCTTAGCGCCCCCCGGTCGGCTATTACTCGGGCCGGCTGACCGCGCGGACCTTGCCACTGGGCCCGCCGCCGCAGTAGAAGCTGCCGTTGCCGTCGTAGGTCAGCCCGGACACATGAACGCCTTCGGGCAGGTCGATGCGCTCGAGCACGTCACCGGTCCGCGAATCAATGTGCCGCAGGTCGGCGTCGTCGCCTTCCCAGGTGCCGTGCCAGAGTTCGTCGTTGATCCAGGTGACGCCGGTGACGAAGCGGTCGGATTCCAGAGTGCGCAGTACCGCCCCGGTTTGCGGATCCACTTGATGGATCTTTCGTTTCCGATACTGGCCGACCCAAAGGGAACCTTCCGCCCAGGCCATGCCGGAATCCTCGCCGTCGCCGGGGGCGGGCACGGTGGCGATAATCTCACCGGTGTTCGGGTCGATCTTTTGAATCCGCTTTTCGGCGATCTGGTAGAGGTGGGTGCCGTCGAAGGCGGTGCCGGCGTCCGCCGCCACGTCCAGTGTTTTTTGTATTTCACCGCTGGCCGGGTCCAGGGCCTGGAGTTTGTCGCCGGTGGCCAGCCACACGTAACGGCCGTCGTAGTCCACGCCGCCGACGGTTGATGCGCCGGGGAAGGGGCCGTACTCGCGAATGATTCGTGCTTGTGATTGTTTCATGGTGATGCCCTCCTTGTAGGTTCTGGCCATCCTAGCCGCCGGGCAGTGGCGCGGTGAGTAACAAGGTTGTCGTGAATCCGAGCACCGGCGAAGCCACCCAGCGGCGCGCTCGGCCTTGCCCGATGGCTTCCACTTTGCCGGCGTTCGCCAGAGCGTCCAGCGCCCGTTGCACGGTGCGCTGGCTGGTGCCCAGCGCCAGTGCCAGGGCGGAGCTGGACCAGGCTTCGCCGTCGGAAAGAAACGCCAGTATCGGCGCGTGCTTGTCTTCCACCGGTCGGGCCAGCACCGCCACGTCGCCGGTCAGCGGCTTCAGCTTGAAGCCGTGGCGGGTGGCGTGCAGCCGCGCGAGGGGCCGTAGTGCTTTGCGCAGCCGGCCGATTTCCACGCGCAGCCGGGCGCGATGGGATTCTTCCACCTGGCGCAGGCGGAAGGCGCGCTCGATCAAGGTGTCGCGGCGGGCGTCGCCGGGCCAGGCTTCGGCCAGCGTGCGCGCCAGGGTGAACAGCACCGGCCGTGTCGCCAGTTCGATCACGGCGCTGGCCTGGTGCACGCTGTAGCGGCAGGCGTCCACCACGAGGGTGGGGGAGGCGAACAGCGCTTCCACTTCATCAAGCCGCACCGGTCGATCTTCGTCGTGCGTTACCAGTCGGGCGGCCGGCGCCTGCAGCACCCGGGCGGCCTTGTCCACTTCGTTGATCAGGGCGGCGATGCCTGAGCGTCGCGCCACTTGACCGGCGTGGCCCAGGGCGGTGCGTGCGGTGGCGGTATCGAGTCGGCGCAGGGCGATACCGGCGACGGCCAGCTGGTGGGTGGCCTGCAAGGCCGGGGGCAGGACGTCGGTATTGAGGGCTTTGAGCTGTTGCTCGGCGTCGTCGAGCCGGCCGATCAGCAACAGACGGTGAATCGCCAGGTAGCGAGCGTGGGCGGCGTTCACGGTATCGCCGTGGCGCTGCAGGGTCTCCCGCGCCGCGTCCAGCGCCTTGGAGGAGGCGTGCAGGTCGCGGGCGGCCAGCGCCACCTCCGCCTCGGCCACCACGCAGCGGGCGCGCGCCACCGTTTCCTTTGTGGTGAAGGCCCGCGCCGCGCGCCGCAACAGCGCCCGGGCGCGGGCCAGGTCGCCGAGCTGCGCCATGGCGATGCCGCGCAACGCCAGCGCCGGCGCGTCGTCGCGCAGCGAGACATGGTTCAGCGCCCGCAACGGGTCGCCGCCGGCCAGGGCCCGCGCCGCCGCTGAAATCAGCGAATCCATAGGGGTGCCACCATCTGTCTCCGCCTGTTATAACCGCCCTGAGTCTAGCAGTGTTGAACGAACGCGTGACGCGCGAGGTAGACCATGAAAGTGAAACGTATCATGGCCAACACGGCCACTTCCGATTTGGACAAGGCCGACCGCTTTTACGGCGACATTCTTGGCCTGGAACGGCTAATGGACCACGGCTGGTTCCGCACCTATGGCTCCCATGAAACCATGATGGTGCAGGTCAGCTTCGGGTCCGAGGGCGGTTCGGGCACCCCGGTCCCCGACCTTTCCATCGAGGTGGACGATCTGGAAGGCGCCCTGTCCCGGTTCCAGCAGGCCGGGGTGCCGATTGAGTACGGCCCGGTCAGCGAGCCCTGGGGGGTGCGGCGCTTCTATGTGCGTGATCCGTTCGGCAAGCTGCTCAATATCCTGCAGCACGAGTGAACCCTGTGGCGTGCCGGGTAACCTAATGTCCACCTTGTTTGGCACGAAAGGCCCGTTACAGGTCCGCCCGCCGGCGCCATGATGGTGGCCGACTTGGTAAAGGGGCTGACTATGCAAATCGATACGAGCACGCCGGTGATGGTCACCGGCGCCACCGGCTACGTGGCCGGCCGTCTGGTGGAGCGTTTGCTGGAAGAGGGCGTCACCGTGCACGCAGCGGTGCGCAACCCGGATGACAGCCACAAGCTTCAGTATCTGAACGCCATCGCTGAAAAGACGCCGGGCAGTATCCGCTACTTCAAGGCGGACCTGCTCTCCCCCGGCTCCTACGCGGAGGCCATGGCCGGCTGTTCGGTGGTGTTTCACACCGCGTCGCCGTTCACCACCACGGTGAAGGACCCGCAGAAAGAGCTGGTGGAACCGGCGCAGCTGGGCACCCGCAATGTGCTGGAGACCGTCAACGACACCCCGTCCGTGAGGCGGGTGGTGCTGACCAGCAGCTGCGCGGCGATCTACGGCGACAACGCGGACCTGAAGCACACCACCAACGGCGTGTTCACCGAAGCGGACTGGAACACCAGTTCGTCCCTGAGCCATCAGCCCTACGCCTACTCCAAGACCGTGGCGGAAAAAGAAGGCTGGAAAATCGCCGACGCCCAGGACCGCTGGGATCTGGTCACCATCAATCCGTCCCTGGTGGTGGGGCCGGGTATTAACCCGAACGCCACCTCGGAAAGTTTCGATATTCTGCGTCAGTTCGGCGATGGCACCGCGAAGCCCGGCGTGCCCGATGTGGGCATCGGCGTGGTGGACGTGCGTGAGGTGGCCGAAGCGCATCTGCGCGCCGCCTGGCTGCCTGAAGCCAATGGCCGCTATATCCTCTCCGGCCATGACACCGACTTCCCGGAGATGGCCGCCGTGCTGCGCCGCCGCTTCGGCAAAAAATACCCGATCCCCAAGCGCACCCTGCCCAAGGCCGCCGTGTGGCTGGTCGGGCCCGTGGTGAACAAAACCCTCACCCGCAAGTTCGTCAGCCGTAACGTCAATCTCCCGTGGCGAGCCGACAACAGCCGTAGCCGCGAGCAGCTCGGCATCCAGTACCGCCCGTTGGACCAGTCCCTGAACGAATTCTTCCAGCAGCTGGTCGACAGCGGCCAGTTGAAGAAGTAACAGCGCCGGCCCGTCCGGGCGATGGGGGGGCTGGCCCACGGGGTGGCGTTGTACGGTGATTACTCTACACTTCTAGCTGTCTTTGACGCCGACGATGAGATAGGCCATGCCCCCCACTGATCCTTATTCCCACGATCAGGCGCACCACGCCGAAACCGCGAACCGCGATGATTTAACGGAGTGGTCGTTGTTCTCGCTGGCGACCCTGTTCGACTCGCTCCCTGAGGCCGTGGTAGTGGCGGACCGTGAGCGCCGGGTGCGGTATGTCAATACGGCGGCGGTGACGCTCTTCGGGTACAGTCTGCAAGACTTGCAGGGCCGGAAGACCGAAATTCTGTATGCGGACCCGACCGACTTCCTGAACCTGGGCAAGGAGCGTTATAACCCACAGGCGGACCCGGTCTTTTCAGCGTACAGGGTATTATATCGCTCTTCCGACGGCGCCACGTTTCTGGGGCAAACGTCCGCCGGGGGGCTGCCCAGCGCCTCGGGTGAAATCCAGGGATACCTGGCGTTGGTTCGGCCCGCGCGTTCCGCGGAGCAATCCGTTGATACCTTGCAACGGTTGCATTCCATCACCGCCGATACCGAACGGGATCATGGCGCCAGGCTAGCCGCTATCCTTGAGCTGGGAGCGCGGCACTTTGGCTTGGAACTGGCGATTCTGTCCAGCATCCAGGATGACGTGTACCGGGTCGAGCATTGCCACGACCCGGCCGGCGGTGTGTCGCCGGGCAACACCTTTGATCTTGGCGGTACCTATTGCGTGCACGCCCTGGAGGCGGGCGGCCCGGTGGGCTTTCATCACGCCGGGGAGAGTGAGATCCGCACCCATCCGTGCTACCGCGATTTCGGCCTGGAGGCCTATATCGGCAGCCCAATCCAGGTGAACGGCAAGCTGTACGGCACGGTGAATTTTTCCTCGGTGCGGGCCTGTGAGCCCTTTTCCCGTGACGATCTGGTGTTCATGCAGCTGCTGGCGGACACGGTGGGCTACGAGATTCACCAAAATGCCATGCGCGATCAGCTCAGCCTGCTGGCGCGTACCGACGAGCTGACCGGGCTGGCCAATCGGCGTGCCACCATGGAGTCGCTACGCTGGCAAATGGCGTATTCGTTACGTTCGGGCGTGCCGTTGGCTGTCTTGTCGCTGGATCTGGATTATTTCAAGAGTATCAATGACACCTGGGGGCATGCCGGTGGGGATCAGGTGCTGTTGGGGTTCGCCAGGCTGCTCCGCGCGGTGACCCGTGAAGTAGATCTGTGCGGCCGCCTCGGCGGCGAGGAATTCATCGTGGTGCTACCGGATACCGACGCTGGCGGGGGCACGGTAGTCGGCGATCGCCTGCGCCGCCGACTGGCCGAGACGCCCATGTCGGTTTTGGGTAGCGAATCGGTCACCGTCACGGTAAGCGCCGGCCTGACCGAGCTGCAGCCGGGGGATACTCTGGAATCGATGCTCAACCGTGTGGATCGCGCTTTATATCAGGCCAAGCAAAGTGGCCGTGATCGTTTGTGTGTCTCGGAGGCGTAACGGGGTAGACCGGCTCTTGGCGCTAGCCAGGAGCCGGCTGTTTGTTGTGATCCAGGCGGATGCCTAATCCAACCCCATGGCCGCGTCGACGCCGGTTTCCACTGAGGCTTCCGTATCCTGTCGGATCTCCAGGTAGGTGTCGTTGGCCTCGGTATAAGCCGGCCATTGTAGGCTCGGTGGGCTGGGGTTGGCGGTCTTCGCGAAGTTGGTCCACATCGTCATCATCAGTTCGCTGACGGTGGCGTCGTCGGCGCCGTACTGCATGGACAGGAAAATATCCTGGGGGTCGCCATCGCTGCCGGTCACGCCGTTGCCGTTCAGGTCGCCGATTACCGGCTGGTTGCCTTCCGGGGTCAGCACCAGGCCGAGCAGGAAGTTCTGCACCAGCCCGGTGGGATGATTGAACAGGTAGGGCAGTTCGCAGCCGTGGCAGCTCTGCAGGCCGAGGGCTTCCCAGCCTTCCGGTACCCGGGTGGACTTATAAACGTACTGGTCGGGCTGGTAATCCTGGGAACGCTGTTCCAGCCACACCGGCAGGGCGCCGCGCAGGCTGGTGTAGTCGCCGGCGGTGACCCCCGCCATCAGCGGCACGTCGCTGGGCATGCCGTCGAGCACGTTCTGGTAGTAGGTTTTCGGCTGGTAGTAATAGTCCGCGTTGGGCCGGTAGGTCTGGCGCGGAATGTTATTCTCCGCGTCGGCGTCGGTGAAGGCGGTCCAGGGCAGTTGCCGGGCCTCCTCCAGGGAGTCCACGCCGACCCGGTCGAACAGGGCGCTGCCGATGGCTTCCGATTCCGCCAGGGAGTCCGCCGGCACGCTGTCGGTGTCCATGGGCGCGAAGCCGCTCATGACGATGGCCTTGTGGAACAGGCCGGTGGCCTGCGGCGAGTTCATCAGCGAGTAGGTTTTGCCGCCGCCGCCGGACTGGCCGAAGATCGTCACGTTGTCGGCGTTGCCGCCGAAGGCGGCGATGTTGTCCCGCACCCATTCCAGGGCCATCACCAGGTCCATCTGCCCGTAGTTGCCGGAGCCGCCGTAGCCGCTTTCCTCGCTGAGTTCGGGGTGGGCGATGTAGCCGAACGGGCCCAGCCGGTGGTTGACGGTCACCAGCACCACGCCCTTTTGGGTGAGGCTGTCCGGGTTGTTGTATTGCTCGGAATTGGCGGACAGGATCGCGAACGAGCCGCCGTGGAACCAGACCATCACCGGCAGGTTGTCGGCGTTCTTGGGTGTGGTGACATTGAGGTACAGTGAGTCCTCGCTCATGCCGCCTTCGTTGATGCTCTCCAGCGCCCGGTCCTGGGCGGATTGGTCCGCCCACTCCACCGCGTCGCGCACGCCGCTCCAGGGCTCAGGCGCCACCGGCGGGCGCCAGCGCAGCTCGCCCAGTGGCGGTTTGGCGTAGGGAATGCCCAGGAATTGCCAGGTGCTGTCGTTGGCTTCGAAGCCGCGCAGCTCGCCGCCGGTGGTGCTGACCACCGCGCGTGCGCCGGTGGACCGGCCGAAGTGCGCCAGCGCGTCGGCCGCCTCACGGACCCGGCGCGCGCGCGGGTCGGTGTCGGTGAACAACGCGTTGTCCTCCAGCGCCGTCATCAGCGGCGCCAGACTGGTGCGGAAGCTGTCCGTGGGCTGGTCGAAATCAATGCCCGCCGCGTTCTCCGAGACCAGGGCGCGAATGGCCTCGCTGATCTGGATGCCGTTGTTGAGATCGCCGTCCTGATCCAGCGTTTGCAGCAGAACTAGCTTGTTGCTGACGCTGTCGTCCTCGGGGCTGTCGGCGCCCTCGGTGATCGTCAACGGGGTCAGTTGCCGGGCGCCTTTGGCGCTGCCCAGCGGCAGGTCGCCGATGGAGAAGGTGAGGGGCTCGCCGTCCCGGTAGCGGAATTCGCCGGCGTCGTTGGTGACGCCGCTGGCGCTGTCCGTGCCGGCGTAGTCGAGCCCGGCCACCGGGCTGTCCACGAAGGTGCCGGTGCGGGTGGCCGGGCCGGATGAACCGCCGTGGTCATTGTCGCTGTCGCCGCCGCAGGCGGCCAGCGCCAGCAGCAGAGGCGTTATGGCGGCGGCCAGCCAGGCTGGCCGGGCGCCGTGTCGGTTTGGGTGTGTCATGGTGCTCTCCCTTTGTTGTTCTCAGTGTTTGTTGTTGGTGTCAGTCGTTCAGGACGTCGCCCAGGCCTGTTTTCACCTCGGCGGTGTCGCTGATTTCCACATAGCTTTCGGTGGCCGCGTCGTAGAGCGGGTAATCGATCTCGCCGTCGATGCTCGGGTTGCTGGTCTTGGCGAAATTGGTCCAGATGGTGAGCATGCGGTCGATCACCTGCTCGTCGGTGGCATCGAAACCGGCGGAGGCGAAAATATCCACCGGGTCGCCCTGGGAGCCGGTCACGCCGTTGCCGTTCAAGTCGCCGATTTCGAGGGAGTCCCCGGTGGCCGGGTCGATCACCAGGCCGAGCAGGTGATGGGTGATCACGCTTTCCGGCATGTTGAATACGTAGGCCAGCTCGGCGGCGTGGTAGGCCTCCACGCCCTGAGCCTTCCAGCCGGCGGGCTGGTGGGTGAAATAGGTGGCGTAGTGGTTGGCCGAGCACAGCGGCGCCATCCAGGGGAAGACGTTGATCGCGGTCTGCGTGGGGTCCGGGGTGTCGTTGGCGTTAATGCTGAACATGAACGGCACGTCGTTCTGGTTGCCGGATTCGAAAGCGACCCGCTCCGTGTAGGGCAGGTAGTGATTGTCCACGTTGGTGTAGGGCACCAGGGTCGCGGCGGCGGCCACCACTTCCTGCCAGCTTTTCTCGCGCATTTCCGTGACCGAGGCGGCCCCGAGATTGGTCTGCAGATCGCTGCCGATGGCCTCGGCGTCGGCCAGGCCGCGGGTATCCGGAATCAGTGTGCCGCTCTGACTGATGGCGCGGTGGAACAGCCCCGCCGCTTGCGGCGACGCCATCAGCGACAACACCTTGCGGCCGCCGCCGGATTCACCGAAAACGGTGACGTTGTCCGGGTTGCCGCCGAACGCGGCGATGTTGTCCCGCACCCACTCCAGCGCGGCGATCAGGTCCATCTGGCCGTAGTTGCCGGAGCCGTTGTAGCCGCTTTCCGCGCTGAGGTCGGGATGGGCGATGTAGCCGAACGGCCCCAGGCGGTGGTTCACCGACACCTGCACCACGCCCTTACTGGCCACCGCTTTCGGGTTGTTGAAGGGTTTGGTGTTGCTGGTCAGCGCGGTGAAGCCGCCGCCGTGGAACCACACCATCACCGGCAGGCCGTCGGCGTTCTTGGGGGCGGTCACGTTCAGGTACAGCGAGTCCTCGCTCATACCGCCTTCGCCAAACCGTTCCAGGGCCGCGTTCTGGGCCGCCTGGTCGCTCCAGGCGGTGGCGTCGCGAACGTCGTCCCAGGGGACGACCGGTTGCGGCGCCCGCCACCTCAGATCGCCGAGCGGTGGCCGGGCGTAGGGAATGCCGAGGAACTGCCAGGTGTTGGCGTCCGCCTGGAAGCCGCTCAGCCGTCCGTCCGTGGTCTCCACGATCCGTCGCGGGCTGCTGGCACGAGCGAATTGCTCCCGCGCGTCGCTGGCGGCGACGAGACGGCGGGGGCGCGGGTCCGTGTCCGAGAACGCGCCGGCGTTGTCCAGTGCGGTGATCCGCTCTTGAAGCGCGCTGTTGAACGCGGCGGCGGGCTGCTCGACGTCGAGCTCGCCGGCGTGGGTGGAAACCGCATCGCGGATCTGTTGCGTAATTTGAATGCCGTTGTTCAGGTCGCCGTCCGCGTCCAGCGTTTGCAAGAGCACTAGCTTGTTGGTCACGGCGGGGTCGCTGGCGGCGGCGCCATCACCACTGACCTCCAGCACATTGAGGCGTTGCGCGCCCGGTGCCGCGCCCAGGGCCAGCTCGCCAAGGGCAAAGGTCACCGTCTGGCCGCCGGTGTAGCGGAAGCGGCCGTGTTCATCGGTACTGCCCATGGCCGAGTCACCGCTTCGGTAATCCAGACCGGAGACCGCGGTGCTGCCGAAGGTGCCGGTACGCCACACCTGACCGGTGTCGGAGTCCGACGACGACGAGCCGCCGCATCCGGCTAGCGATAGGCACAGTAACGCCACGGAGGCGGTCAACCGGACGCGCGGGGCGTGAGCGCTGTCACGTTTTTTCATATAGGGTTCTCCCGAGGTGTTTTTATTCTGAAACTCACGTTTTCAGGGTGTTATAGAGTCGGGACTGAAGGATTGAATGTTTTTGCCGCGTCACCGCAAAAACGTACAAGCCGGGTTATCGAAGCGATGGGCTATGATCGTGGTGGGTAACAAGGGGAGCTGTGTCTAGGCGCTATGTAGTGAGCGCGCCGCCGAGGGCAGGAGAGATCCCATGGGTTTAAAGTACCGAGAACAAGAAAACGCATTACCGGACAACGCGGCGCACCGCCCGCTGGACAATGTCTACATCGTGGGCTGCTCCGGGTTTATTTATACCGCCGCTTCGATCGTCAGCGAAGAAACCCGACCGCCTTCCGCCGCGCTGATTGTTTCCGCCGGGGCGGCGCCGTTTCGCATCACGGTGAAAGGCAAGGCGCTGTCGACCCGGGCGGCGGTGATACCGCCTTTCCTGGCGCGTGGCCTGGGCGCCCACGAGGTGCCGCTGGTGTGTTTCCACATCACGCCGGGGTCGCCGCGTTACGCCGGCTTCAGGGCGTTGGCGCCGGGCGGCGTGGCATTGCTTGAGCGCGACTGTTTCCAGGAACTCGACGCTTCGCTGGAGGCGCTCTACCAGGGGCGCCTGGAGCCGGCTCTGGCGCCGGCGATCTACGAACAGGCCCTGAGTGTGCCGTTCCGGCACCTGACGCCCCAGGCTCGGCTGGACCCCCGCGAGCCGCTGATACGGGAACTGCTGGAGCGCCGCCGGGACCTGACGCTGACCGAGCTGGCCCGGGAGCTGGGCACGTCGTACTTCTGGGCGTCCCGCCTGATGAGCGATGTGTTCGGTATGTCGTTGCGTGACTATAAATCCTGGCAGAAGCTGCAGCGCGTTTTCCATCTGCTGCATTCCAATCGCAGTATCACCGAGATTGCCCACGCGGCCGGCTTCACCGATTCCGCGCATTTGTCGCGTACCTACCAACGCTGGTTTGGCCAGCCACCGTCCTATAGCCGTAATCGGAATAACGTGCGGGTTATGCGTTGCGAGTGACCTTCACCGGGACCGGCGTGCGCGGCGCGGCCGCGCTTTAACCCGAGCTGATCCAGCCGCAATGAAAACCGTGTGGAATATGATGCGGCAGGGGCACCGCCGCCACCTCTTCCAGGGTCTCGCTACGGGCGTCCAGCAGCACGATCTCGCTGCAATGCGTATTGGCGTCGTAGACGGCGGTGCATAAATAGCCGTCCCCTTCTTGTTCACCTTCCGGCACGAATACCGCTTCGGAGACGAAGCGTCCCGGCCCCATCCTATGCAGGGCGGTGTGGCCGCTCTCGGTGTCCAGTCTTTGCACGGCGTTGAAGAAGCCGCCCTGGTCGGCAAGCGCGGTATTAAAGAGAAAGCGGCTGGGCTCGCCCTGATAGCGGTTATCGAAAGTGGGGAACTCGCAGCCGGCCTGGTGCGGCAATGGCAGGTAGGTATGTTTGCCGGTGCGCAGATTCAGCCGTAGCTGTCCGGGTTCGCCGGCATCGCTTTGATAGTGGCGGGTGAAATCCCGCAGGGCCTGGTTGATGGTGAAATCGGGAAAGCGCACCAGCTCCACGATCAATTCGTCACCGGTCTCACGGGCGTTGCCGAAGTGAAACACCACGAACGGGTCAAGTTCGAAGGTGTGGGTGCGCTCCAGGGAATCCAGGTCGATCACATGGGCGCGCATGCCCCAGGCCGGATCATGGCTCATGCACTGGTCGACGGTGCGCAGGCCGAGCATCATTTTGCTGATGCCTGTCATGGCCACCGGCTGCTCCAGGAACAACCAGTGACGTTTCGACATGGCGGAGCCGTGCAGAAACGTCAAGCGCGGCAGCGGGAAACGCCCGCGCCGTTCCATGCGCCCGCTGGGGCCGATCTGGTAGAGATTCACCTGCGGGCCGTGCCGCCCCAGGCTGACGCCATGGTTGTAGTAGCGCCCGGTGTCCGGGTGATGGTGGCCGTGGGCGCTGAAGGGCTCGAAGGGTTTCAGGCCGCCGGCGAAGCTGGCTTCGCCCAGGGTCCTGAGAGTTTGCGGGTCCAGGCCCCAGGGGCGGCCGCCCTCCCATTGCGCCAGCAGCCGGTCGCCGTGCTGAACGATACTGGTGTTGGCGGCGTTGGCCGGTGGCCGGCCGATGTTGGCGAGGATGCCGCCCGGGGCGTTGTGGCCGAAACTGCGTTTTTTAATGTGGCCGGCGGCGGTTTCGGCCCGGTATTTGGGTGTGCGCACGAAACGGTTGCGGTAGCGGGCGCCCTCTTCGCCGAAGGTGAGCGCATGCACCATGCCGTCGCCGTCGAACCAATGGCCGAAGGTCCGCCCGGCCAACTCGTTGCGGCCGGGGCCGATGCGCAAGAAGGTGCCGCGCACGGCGTCCGGTATCTTACCGCGTATTTCACCGTTGGTGATGCGCAGGCTGACTTCCCGCTCCAAGTTCTCGAAGCCCCGGCGGTGGTCGGGGACAGGATGATTGTCCATAAAACGTGCCCTCCTGACGCAAAGGTATACAGCTTGTTTATGAGAGAGGCAAGAGAGGGGTTCCGGTTCCCGCCGCGCGGCCCCCAGGATTGCCGAGCCGTTCATAGCGCGGACGCTGCTGGCGGTTTAATCTCGGTGTCTTCGCCAGTCGAGCCGGATTCCTTGCATGAAACACCACGCCTTTTACGCAACCTGGTTGTTACTCCTCGGTCTGCTGACGGTCGGATGCCAAAGCCATCATCGCCATTCCCTGCCCGGCAACCCGGGTCTTCAGGTCGAGCAACTTGAACCCGGCGTCTGGATGCACACCTCCTATAACACCTTCAATGGCGTGGTTTACCCTTCCAACGGGCTGATCGTCCGGGAAGACGATCATCTGGTGCTGCTGGATTCCGCCTGGGGCGCCGAGGCCACCGAAGCGTTACTGGTGTGGATCGACAAGGAGATCGGTCTGCCGGTGGACCGGGCGCTGTCCACGCATTTTCACAGCGACCGCACCGGCGGCGCGGCGGTGTTGGAAGCGGCGGGCATCCCGGTCTGGTCGCACCCGATGACGCAGCGCCTGAGCGCGGAAGCGGGCAACCCGGTGCCGGCCAATGCCTTGAGCGGTCTGGACACCGCGGGCAACACCACCGCTTTCGGTTCCGTGGAGGTGCTCTACCCCGGCGGCGGCCATGCCCGCGATAACATCATGGTTTGGCTGCCCGAGCGGAAGATGCTCTATGGTGGCTGCGCGGTACGCGAGCTGGTCACCGACAACCTGGGGAATACCGCCGACGCCGACCTGGCCCATTGGCCGCAAGCGATTCGTCATGCCCAGGCGGCGTATCCGCAAGCCGAGACCGTGATTCCCGGCCACGGCGAGCCTGGTGGCCCGGAGCTGCTTGAGCACATGCACACGTTGTTTGAGGACAGCGGTACCTGAACAGGGACGGCTTTATGATCAGCGAGGACGTTCGGCGGGATATCCAGGGCCGCCTGCGGGCCATCGAAGAAGAGCACGACGTGCGCGTGCTGTTCGCGGTGGAGTCCGGCAGCCGGGCCTGGGGCTTTCCTTCACCGAACAGTGATTACGATGTGCGTTTTATTTACGCCCATCCCCGCGAGTGGTACCTGTCGCTGGATCTGGAAGAGCGCCGTGATGTCATCGAATGCGAGATCGTCGACGACATCGATCTCAGCGGCTGGGATATTCGCAAGGCCCTGAAATTATTCTGGCAGTCCAACCCGTCGTTCGTGGAGTGGCTGCATTCCCCTATTGTCTATCGCGACGAGGCCGGTTTTGCCGACCGTGCGAGGGCGCTGCTACCTGACATCTACGACGTGAACAAAGGTGTGCATCATTATTGGAGCATGGCGGACAAGAACTACCGCGGCTATCTGAAAGCGAAGTTGGTGCCGCTGAAGAAATACTTTTATGTCCTGCGCCCCCTGTTGGCGATCCGCTGGCTGGAACGTTATCGCTCGCCCGCGCCGGTTGAATTGGAGCGCTTGCGACCGTTGGTGGCCGACGATGAAACGGTGGATAAAGAAATTACCCGCCTGTTGGCGAAAAAACAGCGCAGCGAGGAAAAGGAATTTGTCCCAGTGATGGCGGAGCTGAACGATTATATTGAAAAAGAACTGTCCCGGCTTTCGCGGTACCCAGGCAAGGCCGCGCCGGGCAGTCGCGACTTGAGCAGTTTGAATACGTTGTTTCGCGATTATCTGGACTGCGCCGATGCTTGATTACAAGTGGCTTCGTGGCCGCCTCAGCGCGTGTCGACCGTGGCCGCGAGCCGCCGGCGCTTGGGCGCCGGTTGCCCTGGCAGCTCCAGTAACTCGGTGAGAAATTCCCGCCAGACTTTATAAATCATAAAACGCCCGAGACCGGGGAAGCTGCGAAAGCGCGCATTGGGTAAATCCCCCGCCAGTCCGCGGGCGCTGCCTATTGAGATGATGCGGTCGTCCTCGCCGTGCCAATGCAGGATCGGTATTTTGATTTGCTTCAGGTCCACCAGCCAGGGGTGCTGCATGCGTATGTATTCGTCGATCAGGATGCGCGCGCCCTGGAAGTGGCTGGCGTGCATGCGTTCGATCAGCCGCGCCAGCAGGTCTGGATCGTTGAGCACCGCTTGATCCTCCGGGCACAGCGACTTGGCCAGGCGGGCCAGGTATTTTTCCGGGGAACGCCGCACGCCACGCAACGCCAGACGGCCCACCAGCACGAACAGTCGCGGGTCCTTGCGGAAGATGCGCAGAAACATGGCGTGGATGCGGTCGAGCTTGTCCAGTTCAAAGTGCTCAATCGGCACGGTGCTGGCTAGCAGGCCCAGCCGGTCGAACAGATCGGGATGCAGCGCCGCCGCGCACAGCGCATAGGGGCCGCCGCCACAGTACGCCGCCATCGGCGGTCGCTGCAGGCCCAGATGGTGGCACAGGGCGCGGATGTCCGGGCCAAAGTCGCGGAATTCCATGTCCGCTCGGGCAGTGGACAGTCCGTAGCCGGGGCGTACGATCAGAATCATGCGCAGGCCGTTCGCCCGGTACCACTCATCGAAGAGGCGGTGGTCGGGCAGGGCGCTGCCCAGGTTGTCGAGGGTCAGCACCGCTCGTCCCGACGGATCACCGTATTCGAACCAGCTCAACACGCGGCCATCGGGCAGGGTCAGGGTGTGTTCCGGCGTTTGGCTCAGGGCCGGGGGCTGGGCCGCCTGGACCAAGGCATGCCCCATCGCTTGACTGACTAACTGCACCTGACTGTTGGCTTCCAGCTTCGCCATGGTCGACTTAAGCTGACTGCGCGCGGTGTGCACGCTGATCGAGAGCAGCGCCGCGCTTTGACTGAGGTTGCCGATCTTGCAGAGCAGATGCAGCAGGCGGGATTCTGCGTGCGTGATCGGAAATATGGCCTTCAGGGATTCCGGGGATGGCGTCACCACACTGTGGCCGGCCAGCACCCAGACAATGGTTCGGACCCGCGCGATGGTGCCTGGTGCATCGGATTTTTTGACTGGCAGACAGAGCAAGGTCACCGCGTCACGTTGGGAGGTGAGTAGCTGAGTGTGGCGGCCGGCGGCAAGACTGTGAACCCGTTTCAAGTCCTCCTTTAAGGTCCGGTCGGCGAAACGCAGCGTGCCGTCCGGGAGCAACTCGATGGGCGCCTGGGTGAGTGCCTGCCGCGCCGCCGGATTGCATTCCAGGGCGCGCATCCGCTCGTCGAGCATCAGCATGGGCCAGGGCATCTGGTTATACATGCTGTTGAGAATCTGGGTGCGGTCCTCAAGAGCGTGCATATAGGCGCTGCTGCGTACCGCCCGTTCCAGGTGCCCGATCAACTGTTCCACTTCCATGGGTGCGTCGTTGGCGTCGCCGGACGGGCTGTCCTCGGTCCAGCCGGTGATGGTATCGAGCAGGTCCATCCAGTCGCCGGGGGACAAGGCGGTTTCGTAGATCCGACCGATCAGGTCGTTATTCTCATCCTGCAAGGCGTCGGCCCCGGGTTCGGCAAGGTGGTTGTCCGGATCATAGGAAGCGCGCGTCGGGAGCGCAACGAAAAAGACCCCGGGGGCCGGGGTCAAAGGGTGCGGCGAGGCCGAAGCCCGCCGCAGGGGCACGCCTTGCGGCGTTCGGGGGTGAAGCGGTTACTCGGTGACGTCGATCAGTACCACCAGGCCCAGCTCGTTGGGGTCGCCGCCCTGCGGCACCCAGCGGGTGGTGAATACGCCCAGGCTGGCGTCCTGGTTGAAAAAGCCCTCCATGATATTGCTGCCGTCCTGACCGGCGAGGGTCAGGGTGGTGGCGCCGTTGGCGGCGATGCTGGCGGTCAGCGGCTCGTCGACGGTGTCCTGCTCGACGACGAGGTCGCCGCCCAGGCCGGTTTTCTCGACCAGCGTAAAGCTGCCGTTGAGCGTTCCGGCGGTGTTGCTGGTCAGATTGACGTAGCTGTTGAACTGGCTGTTGATCATTTCAATATCGCTGGAGCCATTACCCACGCCATCCAGGGCCACGGACAACAGCATCAGGCGGTACCGCTTGCCACTGACGTCCGGCGCGCTATCGGGCAGTTTGACCATCAGGGTTTTGTTGAACTGGGCCCAGATGTTCTCGTTGTTTTCGGTTTCCGCGAAGGCGATGAAATCGAAGGTGTCGTTGATAAAGCCATCAGTGGGCACGGGCTGGCCGTCTTCGGTGCCGGCGGAAATGATGTCGCCGTCGGCTGAGACGTTGATGGCGTCGCCGGTACTGCCGGTTTCGGAAAGGGTCTGATAGGTGCTGCCGTTGCTTTCCAGCCCTACCCGGTGGCCGGTGGCGTCGCCGTAATCGAAGGTGCCGTCGCCATTGAAGGTGACCACGTTGACCTCGGTCTGCAGTTCGATCACACCGGTTTGCGCGTAGGTTTCCAGGAACACGCGGCCGAAGGCGCCGCTGAGATCCGAATCGCTCATCCCGGACGGTGAGCGGGCGAACACTTCCAGGGCGCGGAATACTTCATCACCCTGGCGATCGTCCGGATTTAGAGCGTCCGGTTCGTCGTCGCCGTTAGTGTCGGTGGTGCCGTAGCGAACCGCCGCTTCCTGAGAAAGAAGGAAGAACAGACCTGTATTCTGAACCTGTTGCAGGTTGTAGATCACTGACGGATAGCGGAACGCGTTGTCGCCGTTGATCTCTTCCTCGAACGCGCCTTCGATGGACAGTATGCCGGAGTCGGTCAGTGTGCCGGAGAGGTTCTCGGATTCGGTGTCGATGTCCGTTTCATAGTAGATCGATCCGGTCGCCACGCTCATGCCGGAGAAATTCGAGTAGGCGCTTTCTTCGCCTTCCAGGGTGATCGCCACGGTATTGCCGCCGCCGTCGGCAAAGTCGAACTGGCCGCGCCACATATCGTTGGCGAAGGTGCCGAAGTTGTCGTTGTCGCTGTCATGCAGGCCGAGGCTGAACGCCGCGCTTCGGTAGTCGCCGGTAACGCTATCCGCGTCGCCGGGTTGCGCCTTGATCACCGCCACCTGTTGTTCCACGAACTCGCCGACTTCCTGGTCCAGTTTGGCGAGCATGTCACTGAGATCGTTGCCGGCGGTGAGGTCAAAGGTGTCCACCTTGCCGCTCAGGGTGACTACGTCCGTGGCCACCAACTGGTCCAGGTCAGTGCCTTCCTCGATGAACTTACGCAGCACGAATTCCGATACCGGGTTGATGTTCACCGCCTGATCGACCACCTGGGCCCGCATTTCAGTGCCGGTGCCGGTAATCCGTACGATTAAATTGCCCGCCAGGTTCACGCCGTCGGGGAGTGTCAGACGGTAGTCGCCGGTGATCGAGGTGACGGTTTCCGCCAGCACCTCGCCCACCGGGTTGCCGGCGTTATCCACCCGCAGTAGCTCGACGGTCGCCCCGCCGACCGGATCCAACCCGGTGATGGCCGCGTGCGCCGGCGGAATCAGCACGTTCAACGCCAATTCGAACAGGCTTGGGGCCTCGTGAAACGCCACGGCGCCGGCCGGTGCCGTGGCGGTGCCGCTGATGGTGCGTGAGGTGGCGCCACCGCCGCCGGCATCGTCGCTGGATGAGGAGGAGCTGCCCCCACACCCCGCCAGAATCGTGACCGACGCCACGCATGCAATGAGGAATAACGCTGCTTTCTTCATGGTTGCCCTTCCGATGTCCAATCAGGTTGGATCGAGCCTAGGGCGTTTGTTAAATGGGCACATACCCCATATGGGGTAAACCGTAATCGATTGTTGGTGGGGCCCTTTAAATCCCACTTTCCATCGCCACGCAGGGGTGATAGGTAAACAACACAAGGAGACAAGCCATGGACGACGATCATCATTCGCAGGCTGTCCCTGGCACCATGTCGGCCATGGTGCTCACCGGCCACGGTGGCGTGGATAAGCTGGTTCACCGCGACGATGTGCCGGTGCCTCGACCCGCGCCGGGCCAAGTGCTGGTGCGCGTCACCGCCACCGCCAAGAACAACACCGACCGTAAGGCCCGTGAAGGCCTGTATCCCACCAAGGACAAGGACGAGGTGGCGTCCTTTCAGATGGGTGGTTCGGCCACGCTCACCTTCCCCCGTATTCAGGGCGCCGACGTGGCCGGGCGGGTTGCCGCGGTCGGTGAAGGCGTGGATCCGGCACGCCTCGGCGAGCGCGGCCTGCTGGATTTCAATCTTTATCCGGACGACCGCCGCGACATCAACCTGACGCCGGACTACTACGGCCACGGCGCCGACGGCGGCTTCGCCGAGTACGTGGCGGTGCCCTCGGACCAGTTCCACACCGTGGACAAGGCGGACCTGGCCGACGCGGAACTGGCGGCCATGGGCATGTGCTCCTACCAGACCGCCCTGCACATGCTCACCTCCGCCAATGTCGTCGCCGGGGAGCGGGTGCTGGTGACCGGCGCCAGCGGCGGTGTCGGCACGGCGCTGATCCAGCTGTGCCGGGTCCTGGGCGCGATTCCCTATGCGTTGAGCACGCCGGACAAGGCGGGCGCCCTGCGTGAGCTGGGCGCCGAAGCGGTGCTCGACCGTTCCGACATGGACGGCTTCACCGACCGGGTCCGCGAGCTGACCGGCGGCGCGCCTCTGGACGCGGTGATGGATCTGGTCGGCGGCGACATGACCGACCGCTTTATCGACGCCATGATCTTCGACATGAAAGCGCGCAACAGCTACCCGCGTCTGAGCATCGCCGGCGCCAGCGGCGGCAACCTGAGTGAGATCATGTGGACGCGCATCTACCTCTATCAGGTGCAGGTGTTCGGCGTCTCCCACGGCACCCGGGAAGAGGCGGAACAGCTGATCGGCTGGATCCGTTCCGGCGAGCTCAAACCGGTGCTGCACGCGGCTTTCAAACTGTCCGACCTGCACCGCGCGGAGGACTACTTCGTCAGCCGCGGCAACAACTTCCTCGGCAAGATCGTCATCGTCCCCGACCGCCAGTGGGCGGACTTCGGCGAACCCTTCGCGTTAAAGGAGACAACCTGATGCGCCAGGAGTTAAGCCTGAACCTCATGGACACCCACGCCGGCGGCGATGTCAGTCGCATTGTTCTCGGCGGTATTGATCCGCTGCCCGGTAAAACCGTGCGCCAGCAAATGGAGTACCTGCGCGACGACGCCGACGGCCTGCGCCGGCTTTTACTGGAGGAGCCCTACGGCATTCCGGAAATGTCGGTGGATCTGATCGTGCCGCCGTCCCACCCGGACGCCAGCGTCGGCTACATCATCATGGAAGTGATGGGCTATGCGATTTACTCCGGCTCCAACACCATCTGCACCGCCACGGCGGTGCTGGAAAGCGGGCTGGTGCCCAAGGAAGAGGGCCGGCAAAGCTTTATGATGGAATCGCCGGCGGGGCTGGTGCACATCGAGGCCCAGGTCCACGACGGCGTGGTGGAATCGATCACCTGCGGCGGCCTGCCCAGCTACATCGACACCCACCGCGCCACCATCCATGTGCCGTCGCTGGGCAACGTCACCTACAGCGTGGCTTACAGCGGCGGGTTCTACGCTCTGGTGGACGCCACCGAGCTGGGCTTTCATCTGACCCTGGATGAGGAGGCGGATCTGGCGCGCTGCGCCCGCGCCATCGTCGAGGCGATTCAGGCGGAGCGCGGCTTTTCCCACTACACCCTGGGCGACGTGGGGCCGCTGCCGTTCCTGCACTTCATGGGCCCGGTGGAGCAGGTGGGGGATCACTTCTACCGCTCCCGCTCCGCCACCTATGTGCACCCCGGCGTGATCTGCCGCAGCACCACCGGCACCGGCACCTCCGCGCGGTTGGCGCTGATGCACCATGAAGGCAGGATCAAACCCGGCGACCGTCTGGAGACCGTCTCCCTGCGCGGCTCCGGCTTTATCGGCGAGTTCATCGACACCCGCCGGGAGGAAGACCACGAGGTGGTGGAAAACACCATCACCGGCAAAAGCTACGTGCTGGCGCACTCCAGAACCGTGGTCAATTGCGAGGACCCGATGGTCGACTGCGGTGGACTGCACCACATCCTCAGCGACGGCCACGACTGACGGCTCTCGCTCTAATCGGAATCGTTGAGGCGCTCCTGTCGCTCCTGTTCTTCCTCAAAGGCGGCTTTGATTTCGGCCAGGACGTCCTCGACGTTGGCGGCTTCGCCGGAGTCCTCGAATACGCCCGTGAGTGACACCTCCGGGTGCAGTTCGCCGGCCTCGTAGAGCGCCCAGATCTCCTCGCCGTAGCGGCTGCCGACCAGGGCCGGGGCGTACTGGCCGTAGTAGCGCGTCATGTTGTTGACGTCGCGCAGCAGGAAGGCTTCGGCGTGGTTGTTGGCGGCGGCGTCCACCGCCTGGGGCAGGTCGATCACCACCGGCCCGTAGGCGTCCACCAGCACGTTGAATTCGGACAGGTCGCCGTGGACCAGCCCGGCGCACAGCATCAGCACCACGTAGTGCATCATCAGGGCGTGGTCTTCCAGCGCCTGTTCCTCGGTGAGCACCACGTCGCACAGGCGCGGCGCCACGTCGCCGGCGTCGTCGGTGATCAGCTCCATCAGCAGTACGCCTTCCAGCATGTCGTAGGGCCGGGGCACGCGCACGCCGGCGTCCGCCAGGCGGCGCAGGGCGTCCACTTCGGCGGTCTGCCAGACCTTTTCCTGCTGATCGCGGCCGAACTTGGAGCCCTTTTCCATGGCCCGGGCACGGCGCGTGCTGCGCACCTTGCGGCCCTCCTGGTAGTGCACCGCCTGCTTGAAGCCGCGCTTGGCGGCCTCCTTGTACACCTTGGCGCACTGCACCCGGTCGCCGCAGCGGACCACATAGATGTCCGCCTCTTTGCCGCTCATCAGCCGGCTGATCACTTCGTCCACCAGGCCGTCATCGACCAGGGGTTGTATCCGTTTCGGGGTTTTCATGCCGCCCTTATACGCTATTCGCCGATGGCGGGCATCCCCTGGTGGAGGGGGTGGTTCACGGCGCTCGGCCGGCGGCGTTGAGTTCCGCCTCCAATTGCCGGTGAAAACGCGGCGCGCTGTACTCAAACGTGCCGAAAGTGAGTACCTGATTGGCGCCGGACGGCAGTCCCTTCTGGATCGATTCCGACAGGTTGTAGTCCTCGGCCAGGGTGCGCCGGTACAGGTCCACGTTGGCTTGCCAGTAACGCTCCGCTTTGTCGCTGTCCGGGGCGGCGGGCAGCAGGGTGATCTCGTGGACACGGGTACGGTTCGGCCCGAGCGGCTCCAGGGTGCTGAACTGGGCGTGGTCGGGCTGCACCAGCACGGTGGTGTTGGGAAAAAAGAAGTACAGAATGTTGCCGTGCCGGCGCGGTTCAAAGCCTTCGGCGTCCGGCGGGTTGGCCGGGTCCAGGTTGGATTTGACCAAATACAGCCGGCGATTGAGTCCCGCTTCGTCGATGATCTGGAGGTTGTCGGTGAACAGGTGCGCGATGGTATTCCGGTGCGCCACCTTGAAGTGGTAGGCCTCTAGGGAACCGTCCACCAGCAGTTTCCAGTTGGCGGCCACCTCATAGTGGCGCGGCGCGTAGGCCACGGGCGCGGACAGATCCAGGGCTTCCAGCTCGCCCATCAATGGATCGAGATGGCTGTCGATATCGCTGTTCGCGAGATCCGGGTCGGCGACTACCCAGACCAGGCCGCCGCGCTCCCGAACGGCCAGGCGCCGCAGCCCGGATTCCGCCTTGTTCAGGCAGGGAAAGCCGAACGCCTGGGGCAGCCCCTTCAGGCTTCCGTCCAGGGCGTAGGTCCAGGCGTGGTAAGGGCAAACAAAGGTCCGGGCGCTGTGGCCGGCGCCTTCGTCCAGCAGGCGGGCGCCCCGGTGGCGACATACGTTGAGGAAGGCCCGCAAGGCGCCGTCCTCCTGACGCACCAGCAGCAAAGGCACGCCCAGCCGGTCGCGGGCCAGCCAGGCGCCAGCGGCGGGCAGTTCGCTGCTGGCGGCCACCGCCTGGGGGCGGCGCCGCATCAGGGCCCGCTCCCGGTCGGCACGGCCGCGGTCCAGATAGCGGTCCACCGGCACCTCGCCGGGGGCGGCCCGGCCTTCCGGCCGCGTCCCGTTGAGCGCCTCCAGGGTGCGCCGGTGAAGGTCTGCACGGACCTCTGGTTTCATGTTGGGGCTCCGGTGTCATCTTGTTGTTCTGATCGGACCAAAATGCGCGTGGCGCCGACAGTCTGTCAATGCGCCCTTGCCGGCTCGGCGCGCTTGCAATGGTGAGGCCTCCTGTGACGTTATAGACGGCTTCGGCGTTGTGTCGTGGCGAAAGAGGAAAAGGGATGTCCAACCGGCGTTGTTTCGGTGTGCTGATGGCGCTGTTCGTGGTGTTGTTTGCGGTGCTGGCGGTGGCGCCCCGCGAGCCGGCGACCTGGGCGATGGAAAACGCCGTGGCGGTGCTGTTCGTCATCGGCCTGTGGGTGTCGCGCCGCTGGTTCCGGTTCTCGCGCAGCGCCTACCTGATGATGTTCTCGTTTCTGGCGCTGCATGAGATCGGCGCCCACTACACCTATTCCCATGTGCCCTACGACCAGACCCTGCATACGCTCTTCGGTTTCAGTCCGGACGCGGTGATGGGGTGGCAGCGTAACCAGTACGACCGCTTTCTACATCTGCTCTATGGCCTGCTGTTGGTGTTGCCGCTGAGTGAGCTGTGCCGGGAATGGGGCGGCTTGCGGCGGCCTGCCGCGGCGCTGTTCGCGTTCACCCTGATACTGGCGTCGTCGCTGCTCTACGAGCTGATCGAGTGGGGCGCCGCCGTGGCGCTGGGGGACGGCAGCACCGCCTTTCTCGGCACCCAGGGCGACCCCTGGGACGCCCAGAAGGACATGGCACTGGCCACGGTCGGCGCGCTGGCCTCGCTGGTGATCGCGGCACTGGCACGGCGTATCCGGTGAGCTCTAACCGGATTTTGCATTCGCGCCGTATCCGCGCCGCCGGCCGGGTGTCTACACTGGAACTCGTTCATACACGCCCAATGGCAAGGAGAGCACCATGACCTATAGCGCGGAGTACGCTACCGATCACCCCACCCGGGACGAGGTGGAAGCCATCCGCGAGCCCACCGTGGTGGAATTCGGCCAGCCCGGTTGCGGCCACTGCCAGGCCGCCGCGCCGCTGATCAAGGCGGCGTTCGCCGATTTTACCGGGGTGGTGCACCTGAAACTGGAGGACGCCAAGGGCCGGTTGCTCGGGCGCGCGTTCAAGGTAAAACAATGGCCGACACTGATCTTCCTGCAGGAGGGCGAGGAAGTGGCGCGTCTGGTGCGCCCGCAGAGCGAGCAGGCGGTGCGCGAAGCCCTGGAGAAAATCGACACCAAGGCCTACCGGGACGCCGACCAGGCGGGCACGGGCGGCAGCAAGGATCCGTGAAGAAGCGGTTTTAATTTGTGGCGCGCAATTACATTAACGATGTGGTTGCGCGCCCGTTGTCATGCTAAGTTTGCCCGAAATAAAAATAAACAAGGGTTTTCATATCAGCCCGATAATCATAAATGGGGTAAACAATGCGCATTGGTATTGTCGTGGATTCCACCTGCGATTTACCGGAATCCTATTTCAAAAAAAATAATATCCAGATCCTTCCAATTTCCATTCGTCTGGGTAAAGAGTTGCTGGTCGATAAGCGTGACGAGCAAGCCACCCGCCGGTTCTATCAGGAGCAACTGGACTCCGAGGGCATCGACGCCGAATCCATTCCTTATTCCGTGGATCAGATTCAGGCGGTATTTCTGGAGCAGCTGGTCATCGATTATGACCTGGTGTTCTGTATTACCGTCTCTGGTAAGCGCAGCCTGATTTTTGATAACGCCACCAAGGCGTCTTTCTCGATTCTCAAGCAGTATCAGAAAGTGCGCGCCGACGCCGGGGTGCCGGGGCCCTTCTCGATGCGGGTGATCGACAGTAAAACCTTGTTCTCCGGTACCGCGGTATTGGTTTGCGAGGTGGCTAAAATGATCGAAGAGGGCGCCAACCGAAACGCCATTCGCCTGCGTATCGATGAGATGCTGCCGCACATCTGCGGCTATATGGTGCCCGAGAAACTGGCTTATGTGCGCGACCGGGGTTTCAAGAAAGGCGAACGCAAAAGCTTTTCAGATTCCATGCGAGGGGTGGCGCTGACCGTTGGGTCGGCGTTGTCGATGCACCCATTGATCCGCATCCACGGTGGCGAGGAAAATCCGGTCACGGTCAATCGGAGCTATGAGAAGTCGGCACGGCGAATGCTCGAGCATGTGGCCAAGCAAATCCGCGCCGGGAAGTTGATGTCCAGCCATGTCTGCCTCAGCTACGCCGGCGATGCCGCCCGCGTGCCGGCCATGCCCGGTTATGCTGAGCTGGAAGACGCCGCCCGCGAGCACAATGTGCAGCTGCTGGTGTCCACCATGAGCCCCACCGGCGCCATTAACGTGGGCGCCGGCTGCCTGTTCGTGGCGTTCGCCAGCCAGGACGATCAGTTCGAGTAAACCTTTTCTAGAACTGTTCCTCGATGGGTTCCACCGCGGTCGCCGGGGTGGCGTGCGCCGGCCGGCCCCGCAGTAACAGCGCCGTCATCAGCGCGGTGCCGGCGATGATCACCGCGCCGATCACCGAGTTGGTGTGCAGGGCGGCGCTGAAGCCGGCGCGGGCCGCGTCCATCACCTGAGAGGCCAACGCCGGGGGCAGTTGCGCGGCGGTGCCGATGGCGCCCCCCAGCGTATCGCCGGCGGCCAGGGTCTGGGCGTCGTTGAGCCCCTCCGGCATGGCGTCCAGCATATGCCGCCGATAGACCGCCGCGCCGACACTGCCGATCACCGCGATGCCCAGGGCCATGCCCAGTTCGGTGGCGGTTTCCGAGGTGGCCGAGGCGGCCCCCGCCTTGGTGGCCGGCGCCGCGCTCACCACCATGTCTGTGCCGAGGATCATCATCGGCATCACGCCCATGCCCATGATCGTCATACCCACCACCAGCAGCATCAGGTCGTCGATATCGTTGACCCGCATCAGCGCCGCCAGGCCCACGGCGGCCAGCACCAGGCCGCCGCTCACCAGCCGCGAATGCGGTATATAACGGGTGGCCGCCGGAATCAGTAACGACGCCGCCGTCTGCACCACCGCCGGCGGCAGCATGGCCAGCCCCGCCTGCAGCGGCGACAGCCCCAGCACCCCCTGCAGGTACTGAAACACCATCAGCCAGGCGCCGGAGAGCGCCAGGATGGTCAGCATCATGGCCGCCACCGAGGTGCTGAAATGGCGGCTGCGGAACAGGCTCAGGTCGAACATCGGCTCGCCGAGACGGCGCTGGCGCCGGGTGAACACCACGGCCAGGGCCAGGCCCAGCAGCATCGACAGGAACGGCGCCGCGTGCACGCCGTTGCGGGCCAGATCCTTGAGCCCGTAGATCACCGCCAGCACCATCGCCACCGACAGCAGGGCGCTGGGCAGATCCTGGCGGCCGGCGTTCTCGTCGCGGAACTCCGGCAGCAGCCAGGGGCCGCACAGCAACAACAGCAGCATCACCGGCACCCCGAGCAGGAACACCGAGCCCCACCAGAAGAATTCCAGCAAAGCGCCGCCCACCAGCGGGCCGATGGCGCTGCCGACGATAAAACCGGTCATCCACACGGTGATCGCCAGGGTGCGTTCGCGCTCCACCTGGAACATATTGCGCAGCAGCGACAGGGTGGACGGCATCAGCGTGGCGCCGGCCACGCCCAGCAGAGCACGCGCCGCGATCAGGGTTTCCGCGCTCTCCGAAAACGCCGCCATCACCGACGCCAGCCCGAAGGCGCTGGCGCCGGCCAGCAGCAGCTTGCGGCGGCCGATGCGGTCGCCCAGCGTGCCCATGGTCACCAGGAAGCCGGCGATCATGAAGCCGTAGATATCCAGAATCCACAGCAACTGATCGCTGGTGGGCTGCAGGTCGGCGCTGAGATGCGGCGCGGCCAGGTGCAGCACCGTCATATCCAGCGCCAGCAGCACCGTGGGCAGCATCAATACCGCCAGGCCCAGCCATTCGCGGCGGGTCGCCGGGGTCGCGGTGATTTCATCGGGTACAGCGGGGGGCATGGTGGGGTCCTTTCAGTAACGTCCTTCTTCGCGCAACTCGGCCTCGATGGGCCGCACTTCGATAGCGCCGATGCGGGCCGACGGCCAGTGGGCGGCGATCTCCAGCGCGTGCTCGTCGTCGCGGGCTTCGATCAGGAAGTAACCGCCGATCTGCTCCTTGGTTTCCGCGAACGGACCGTCGGTCACCGAACCTTTGCCGTCGCGCACGCGGGCGACCCTGGCGCGGGTGGGGCTTTGCAGGGCCTGGGTGTCGAGCAGCTCGCCGCGCTCGCGCAGCGCCGCCACATAATCCAGGGTTTCCTGGCGCAGTGCCAGCCACTCCTCGCGGCTCAGGGACTTGAGGTCCTGTTCCGCTTCATAAGCCAGACAAAGATATTTCATGTTCGCTCCTGTTAACGGAAGGGTGTCGTCTCACAGTCGTCGTGGCGGCCGCCGTTTCGACAATCCGGGTTTCACGTTTTGTGGATACTTTTTCGCCTATCCAGTGTCCAGAGGTTTAGTCTGACCAAAAATAATGCCGTTGGAGAGTGACAAGGAGAGTGCCATGTTTTCACGTCGTGATTTCCTCAATACCAGCCTCTGGGCCGGCGCCGGCCTGGCCCTGGGCGTGCACCGCGCGGCACTGGCGGCGGACGGCAAGGGCGCGCTGCCCGCCGGCGAAAGCCTGCGCACCCGCGCCATCCCGGCCAGCGGCGAACAAATTCCGGTGGTCGGCGCCGGCACCTCCGGCAGCTTCGTGGCCGAGATCGGCTCGGAGAAGTACCAGCGCCTCAAGGAGGTCATGGCGATCTTCTTCAACAGCGGCGCCACCGTGTTCGATACCTCGCCCAACTACGGCGGCGCGGACAAGGTGCTGGGCGCGCTGCTGGAAGAGGGCGGCTGGCGGGACCAATGCTTCCTGGCCACCAAGATCGCCGCCGACAGCCGCGCCGAGGCCGAGCGGCAGTGGGCCGAATCCCTCAAGGCATTGCGCACCGACAAGGTGGAACTGCTGCAGGTGCACAACCTGCGCGACTGGAAAACCCAGCTGCCTTACGCCCGCGAGCTGAAAGAGCAGGGCAAAACCAGGTATGTGGGTGTCACCCATTACCTGGATCGTGGCCTGGACGAAATGGAGCGGATCCTGCGCAGCGAACCGCTCGATTTTATCCAGATCCACTACTCCATCAACGCGCCGGCGGCGGCGGAAACCGTCCTGCCGCTGGCCCGTGACAAGGGTGTGGCGGTGCTGATCAACCGCGCCTTTGACGACGGCAAGCTGTTTGGCCGGGTGAAGGACAAGCCGCTGCCCGGCTGGGCGCCGGAAGTAGGGGTGGAATCCTGGGCGCAGATGTTCCTCAAGTTCGCCATCAGCCACCCGGCGGTGACCTCGGTGATCCCCGCCACCAGCAAACCCAAGCATCAAAGGGACAACCTGCAGGCCGGCTACGGGCCCCTGCTCAGCGAGGCACAAACCCGGGAACTGATCGCGATGGACCTGTAGCGGCGTGAGCACCTTCGCCCGCTTGTTCAATCTGCACAGCCGGGAAGCGCCTTCGGTGCTTGCCGGTCTGTTGATGTTCTTCCTGCTGTTCACCGGTTATTTCATGCTGCGCCCGGTACGCGAAACCATGGGCGTGGCCGGCGGCGTGGACAACCTGCAGTGGCTGTTCACCGGCACCTTCGTGGCGACGCTGGCGGTGCTGCCGCTGTTCGGCTGGCTGGCCTCGAGAGTGGCGCGGCGGCGCATCATGCCCTGGGCCTACGGTTTTTTCGTCGCCAACCTGCTGCTGTTCGCCGCGGTTTTCCTGCGCTGGCCGGAAAACCCCTGGGCGGCGCGCAGTTTTTATATCTGGTTGTCGGTGTTCAACCTGGTGGCGATTTCCCTGGCCTGGAGCGTGCTCGCCGACGTGTTCTCCACCACCCAGGCCAAGCGCCTGTTCGGCATGATCGCCGGCGGCGCCAGCCTGGGCGGGCTCACCGGGCCCGGCCTGGGGGCGCTGCTGGTGGCGCCGGTGGGCCATGTGGGCCTGCTGATGCTGGCGGCCCTGTTGCTGGCGGCGAGCGCCGGCGCCGGGGTATGGCTGTACCGTTGGCGCGACCGCAATCCCTTGCCGGCCGGGACGCGGTCGCAGGAGGAAAGCCGCCATGTGCCGCTCGGCGGCAACCCCTTCGAGGGCGCCGCCGAGGTGGCCCGCACCCCGTTTCTGATCGGCATCGCCGTGTTCGTGGTGCTGCTGGCCAGCGTCAGCACCTTTCTCTACTTCGAGCAGGCGCGGCTGGTGGCGGAGCACTTCCCGGACCCCACCCGGCAGACCCAGGTGTTCGGCCTGATCGATACCGTGGTCCAGGGCCTCGCCATTCTTACCCAGATTTTCCTCACCGGGCGCATCGCCCAGCGCCTGGGCATCGGCGTGCTGCTGGTGGCGGTGCCGGTGGTGATCGCCGCCGGCTTCCTGTGGCTGGCGCTGGCGCCCACTTTCGCGGTGTTCGTGGTGATCATGGTGGCGCGCCGGGCCGGCGAGTACGCGCTGGTGCGCCCCGGCCGGGAGATGCTCTACACCGTGGTGCCGCCGCAGCAGAAGTTCAAAGCCAAGAACTTCATCGACACCGTGGTCTATCGCGGCGGCGACGCGGTCAGCGGCTGGGTGAAGCGGGCGCTGGATCTGCTCGGCGAGCCGCCGGGGCTGGCCATGTTCATCGGCGCCGGCATCGCCCTGACCTGGGCGGGCACCGGCTTTCTGCTGGGACGGGCCCAGCGGCGCCGGGAAGCGGATCCGGAGGCCCCGGCGCGGCGCTCTTGAAGCGCCGCCCGGGCCGCCGAAAACGGCCAGGGTAAACACGGCGTTTCACGGAAGGCTCACGCCGCCGTGACGACGATGACGGGTTTGGATCACCGGGAGCCCGATAATGATAACAGCGCGCCGCCTGCCCCTTTTTGCCTTGCTCTTCGCGATCCTCTGGTCGCCCTCCGTACTGGCCGCCGGAGGCGATGACGCCGCCGGCGCCGTGCCCGCCCAGGTGTTGAGCGAGCAGGGACGTTATCGGGTGGAAGTGCGCCAGGTGCCCGAGCCGCTGCCCGAGGGCGAGCACTTCAGCCTGGGGTTACGGGTGGTGAGCATGGATAACCCCGACGCGCCCCTGGACGCCTCCGCCGTCACCGTCGAGGCGGGCATGCGCCACGGTCGTGACCAGGGTTTCGCCCACGGCATGCAGTCCGAACCGCAAGTGAGCGCCCGCGACGGCCTGATCCTCGTGGAAGGGCTGTACTTCCATATGGGCGGTGCCTGGACCCTGCAGGTCGCCATCGACGGTGACGACGGCGAAGACCGGGCCTGGCTGACGCTGCCCTGCTGCGGGGGATGAGCCGGCTCTTGGGAGGCGCCGCCCTGATCGCGGCGCTGGCTGTGGCGGTGCCCTGGCTGGCCGCCGCTGGCGCCGGTGACACCGCGTTCACGGACGCCGAGCGGGCCGCGGTGCGGGCGCTGGCGGTGCCGCCGGGCCATACCCCGCCGGAAGTTCCGGACCCGGCACTGGCGGAGTTCGGCCAGCGCCTGTTCTTCGACCGCCGGCTGTCCGGGGACGGCCGCTTTTCCTGCGCCTCTTGCCACCAGCCGGAACGCGCCTTCACGGACGGCCTGGCCCTGCCGGAGGCGGCCGGACGCGGCCACCGCAATACTCCGACTCTGATCAACGTGGCGGACAACCCCTGGTTTCAATGGGACGGCGCCGCCGACAGCCTCTGGTCGCAAATGCTTCTGGTGATTGAGAACCCTCGGGAGCTGGATAACGACCGTCTGAACCTGGCGCATACGCTGTATCGAAATAAGGATTTGCGCGCCGCCTACCGGCGCCGCTTCGGCCCCCTGCCGCCGATGTCCGAGGGCGGGCGTTTCCCGGCCCACGGCTCGCCCCAGGCCGCATCGGACTCGCCCGAAGGCCGGGCCTGGCGGCGCATGGCGGCGGCGGACCAGGACGCGGTCAACCGGGTGATGGCCAATCTGGGCGTGGCCCTGGCCGCCTGGCAGCGGCGGCTGGTGCGCTATGATTCGCCGTTCGACCGCTTCGCCGCCGCGCTCGCCGACAACCCGGACCCGCCGCCGGACGACGCCTTCCCCGCCGCCGCCCGGCGCGGGCTCAAGCTGTTCGTCGGCGAGGCGCAATGCACGCTCTGCCACAGCGGCCCGGATTTCAGCAACCAGGCGTTCCACAACCTGGGCGTGCCGGTCACGGACCACCGGGACACCGGCCGGGAGCAGGGGCTGCGGCGCCTCGCCGCGAGCCCGTTCAACGCCGCCGGGCCCTACGCGGGCGATGACGGCGACGCCGACCGTCTGCGTTTCCTGCCGTCGCCGGCAAGCCAGCGCGGCGCCTTCAAAACCCCCAGCCTGCGCAACGTGGCGCGCACCGCGCCGTATTTCCACGACGGGCGCTTCGCCACGCTGGAACAGGCGGTGCGGTTTTACCTGGAGCCACCGGACGGCGACACCCTGGGCAAGCGCGAAGACACCCTGGACCTGATCCCCGACCTCACCGACCGCCAGGTGGCGGACCTGGTCGCCTTCCTGAAAACCCTGAACAGCGCGCCGCTGCCCGAGGCCGTTACAGCGCCGCCGTCTCCTTAAATGCGGTGACCTCCGCCACCAGCCAGTCGCTGAACGCGCTCAGGCTGGGGTCTTCCGCTTTGCGCTCCGGCAATACCAGGTGGTAGGCCTTGGCGGTGCGGTAGCTGTGCTGAAACGGCACAACCAGCCGCCCGGCCTCCAGCTCCTGGCGGATCAGGAAGGGCGGAATCAGCGCCACGCCCATGTCCTGCATGGCGGCCTCGGCGAGCATGGAGAACAGCTCGTAGCGCGGGCCGGCCATGTCCTGGTCCACCCGCAGGCCCAGCGAATCAAACCATTCCCGCCAGGCGTAGGGGCGCGTAGTCTGTTGAAGCAGGGTCTGTTCGGCGAGCTGCTGCGGGGTGCGCACGCCGTTGGCGTTGAGCAGGCGCGGGCTGCACACCGGCACCGGCTCTTCGTGCATCAGCGCGGTGGTGCGGGTGCCGGGCCACTCGCCGTCGCCGAAGTAGATGGCGGCGTCGAATTCGGTGTCCGCGAACAGGAACGGCCGGGTGCGGTTGGTCAGGTTCACGGTGATGCCCGGGTGGGCGTCATGGAAGCCACGCAGCCGGGGCAGCAGCCAGCGGGTGGCGAAAGTGGGCACCACCGCCAGTTCCAGGGTCTGCCCGGGGCCGTGCTGGCCCATCACCGCCAGGGTGTCGCGCTCCAGGTCGTCCAGGCGCGCGGTGACCCGGCGGCTGTAGGTGCGGCCGGCCTCGGTGAGCTGCACGCCGCGCCGGGTGCGCCGGAACAGCTTCACGCCCAGGAAGTCCTCCAGGTTGGCGATCTGCCGGCAGATGGCGCTCTGGGTCAGGGCCAGCTCTTCCGCCGCCTTGGTGAAACTCTGGTGGCGGGCGGCGGCCTCGAAGCCGACCAGGGCGGTGGTGGCGGGGATTTTTCGGCGCATGATTCACTCGCTTGATATCAACAAGTGACAAAATAGCACAGGGTGGTGCAATTTTATCGTTTGAAAGTGGTGCGCCGTTCTCCCTAGGATGACGCCCAAATCCAATAATGACACCGGTTTGCGGCGCCCCGGGGCGTGACAGGCCGACTTTGGTTCGGAATGAAGAGGACGAATTCCATGGCACAGAACGCATCTTTTGATTGGGCCAGCCCGCTGCTGCTGGACCAGCAACTCACCGAAGACGAGCGCATGGTGCGCCAGACCGCCGAGCAATACGCCCAGAACAAGCTGGCGCCGCGTGTTCTGGAAGCCTTCCGCCATGAGAAGACCGACCCGGAAATCTTCCGCGAAATGGGCGAGCTGGGCCTGCTCGGCGCCACCATCCCGGAAGCCTACGGCGGCGCCGGCATGAACTATGTGTGCTACGGCCTGATCGCCCGGGAAGTGGAGCGGGTGGATTCCGGCTACCGCTCGATGATGAGCGTGCAGTCCTCCCTGGTGATGGTGCCGATCAACGAATTCGGCAGCGAAGAGCAGAAGCAGAAGTACCTGCCCAAGCTGGCCAGCGGCGAGTGGATCGGCTGCTTCGGCCTGACCGAGCCGGACCACGGCTCCGACCCGGGCAGCATGGCCACCCGCGCCAAGAAAGTGGACGGCGGCTACAGCCTCACCGGCAACAAGATGTGGATCACCAACAGCCCGATCGCCGACGTGTTCGTGGTGTGGGGCAAGACCGAAGACGGCAAGATCCGCGGCTTTATTCTGGAAAAAGGCTGGGAAGGCCTGTCCGCCCCGGCGATCCACGGCAAGATGGGCCTGCGCGCCTCCATCACCGGTGAAATCGTGATGGACAATGTGTTCGTGCCGGAAGAGAACATGTTCCCCGAAGTGACCGGCCTGAAAGGTCCGTTCACCTGCCTGAACTCCGCCCGCTACGGCATCTCCTGGGGCGCGCTGGGCGCCGCCGAGGACTGCTGGCACAAGGCGCGCCAGTACACCCTGGACCGCAAGCAGTTCGGCCGCCCGCTGGCCGCCAACCAGCTGATCCAGAAAAAACTGGCCGACATGCAGACCGAGATCACCCTGGGCCTGCAGGGCTGCCTGCGCCTGGGCCGCATGAAGGACGAAGGCACCGCGGCGGTGGAAATCACCTCCATCATGAAGCGCAACTCCTGCGGCAAGGCCCTGGACATCGCGCGGATGGCCCGCGACATGCTCGGCGGCAACGGCATCTCCGACGAGTTCGGCGTGATCCGTCACCTGGTGAACCTGGAAGTGGTCAACACCTACGAAGGCACCCACGACGTGCACGCGCTGATTCTGGGCCGTGCCCAGACCGGCCTGCAGGCCTTCACCGGCGAATGACCGGGACGCAAACGGGCGCCGCCAAGGGCGCCCTGGATGGCCTCCGCGTCCTGGATTTGTCGCGGGTTCTGGCCGGCCCCTGGGCCGGTCAGATCCTCGGCGATCTGGGCGCCGAAGTGATTAAAGTCGAGCGCCCCGGCCGGGGCGACGACACCCGCGCCTGGGGCCCGCCCTATCTCAACGACGGCCAGGGCGCGCCCACCTCCGAATCCGCCTACTACCTGAGCGCCAACCGCAACAAGCAGTCGGTCACCATCGACATCACCCGCCCGGAAGGCCAGCGGCTGGTGAAAGAGCTGGTGGCGGAAAGCGACGTGCTGTTGGAGAACTTCAAGGTCGGCGGCCTCAAGCGCTACGGCCTGGATTATGCGTCCCTGGCGGCGATCAATCCGCGCCTGATCTACTGCTCAATCACCGGCTTCGGCCAGGACGGGCCCTACGCGGAGCGGCCGGGCTATGACTTTCTGATCCAGGGCCTGGGCGGCCTGATGAGCATCACCGGCCAGCCGGACGGCGAACCCGGCGGCGGTCCGGTGAAAGCCGGCGTGGCCCTCACCGACATCACCACCGGCCTGTACGCGGCCATCGCGGTGCTGGCGGCGGTGAACCATCGCCACCAAACCGGCCAGGGCCAGCACATCGACATGGCCCTGCTGGACGTGCAGGTGGCCACCCTGGCCAACCAGGCGATGAACTTCCTCACCAGCGGCACCGCCCCCGGGCGCATGGGCAACGCCCACCCCAATATCGTGCCCTACCAGACGTTCCCCGCCGCCGACGGCGACATCATTCTCACCATCGGCAACGACGGCCAGTTCGCCCGCTTCTGCGAGGTCGCCGGCCGCCCGGAGTGGGCCAGCGACGAGCGCTACGCCACCAACGCCGCCCGGGTGGCCAACCGTGATACGCTGATTCCGGCCCTGCGCCAGACCACGGTGATGAAGACCACCGCCGAGTGGCTGCGCCTGCTTGAGGAAGCCGGCGTGCCCGGCGGCCCGGTGAACACCATCGAGCAGGTCTTTCAGGACCCGCAGGTGCAGCACCGGGGGCTGCGCATCGATCTGTCTCACCCGTTGACGAAAAGCGTGCCCCTGGTGGGCAGCCCCCTGCGCCTGTCCGGCTCGCCGGTGCGTTACGCCAGTGCACCGCCGCTGCTCGGCGAGCACACCGGCGACGTGCTGAGCCAGGTGCTGGGCCTGGACGCGGCCGCCATCGAACAGCTGCGGCGCGACGGCGTTATCTGACCGGAACGGACTGATTGGAGCGGGCACTGTCCATTGGTATGCTAGCCAAATGGACAGTGCCCCGATCGCCAACGTCACTCTGGACGACCCGTTTTACTACCTGCACCACTTCCAGGAAGTGCTGCGCTGGGTAGAGTCGCGCCATGGCGATCTGCTGAACGACGACGAGCTCGCCTTCGTGGCGGCGTTCGCGGAACTGCCCCGGCCGTCGCGGGCCTTGTTGGTGCGCATGGTGACGCGCAAGGGCGAGCACTTCCGAGCGGACAAACTGGTTTACCCGGAAATCGGCGATGCCGTCAGTGCCGCCGCGCCGCTGATCGATCACGGCTGGCTGGACCCGGCCCCGACGCTCGACCTGCCGACCCTTTTCCGGCTGTTCACCAAGGCGGAACTCCGCCACCTGTTGCGTGAGCCGTTGGCCGCCGCCGGGGTGCCGGCCTCGGCCCGCAAGGCGGACTGGCTGGAAGCGCTGTCCGAACTCGAAGACGTTTACCAGGCGCCTTCGGACACGCCGGTGTGCCACCTCACCCTGATGCCCCTGTGCGACCGCTTTCGGCTGATGTTCTTCGGTAATCTCTATCAGGACTGGTCCGAGTTCGTGCTCAGCGACCTGGGCACCTTCCAGTACGAGCCGGTGAGTTTCAGCCAGGGCGTGCGACCGTTTCAGAGCCGGCGGGACGTGGACGCCTACCTGCACCTGAACGCCTGCCGGGACCGGTTCCAGGTGGGCGACGCCCTGGAGGAGGTGGAAGCGGCGCTGCCGCCGGCGCCGGATAGCCCTTGGGCCCGGGAGCGCTGGGACCGGCTGTGTTTCAAGCTGGCGCGGGAGTGGGAGCGGGCCGGGGAACTGGAACGGGCCGGTGCGCTGTATAGTGATTGCCGCCATCCTGGTGCCCGGGGCCGGCAACTGCGGGTGCTGGAGCGCCGGGAACAGTATGACGCCGCCCTGACCTTGGCCCGGGAAGCGGACCAGGCCCCGGAAAGCGAAGCGGAGCGCCAGCAACTGCGGCGCCTGCTGCCCCGGCTGCACCGCAAGCTGGGCCTGCCCCGGCCAACCCCGGCGGCGCCGGCCCGGCCCGAGGTGCTGCACCTGTCGCTGCCGCCGGCGGCCAGCGTGGAGCAGGCGGCGGCCCAGGCCCTGGCCACTACCGAAGCGCCGGTCTATTACGTGGAAAACAGCCTGCTCCCGGGTCTGTTCGGGCTGCTGTTCTGGGACGCGATCTTCGCGCCCGTGCCCGGCGCCTTCTTCCATCCGTTCCAGAGCGGCCCGGCGGATTTGCACCACCCGGAGTTTCGCCACCGCCGCCGCGACGAATTCGACGCCGGCTTCCAGACCTTGGCGGACGGCGAGCACCGGGCGCGGATCCTGGCCCGCTACCGGGAAAAGTTCGGTCGCCTGTCGCCGTTCGTGCACTGGGGCCGGCTCTCCGAAGCGCTGCTGGAACAGGCGCTGGATTGCCTGCCCGCCGACCATCTGGCGCTGTGTTTTGAACGGTTGCTGGCGGACATCGCCGCCAACCGCGCCGGCTTGCCGGACCTGATCCAGTTCTGGCCGGCGCAGCGTCGCTACCGGATGGTGGAAGTGAAAGGCCCCGGCGACCGGCTGCAGGACAACCAGCGCCGCTGGCTGGATTTTTTCATCGCCCGCGACCTGCCGGTGGCGGTCTGCCAGGTGACGTGGCAATGACCGACGCCATCGGGACGCCCAACACCTATACCGTGGCGGTGCGCGCCCTGTGCGAGTTCACCGCCAAGGCCGGCGACCTGGATCTGCGTTTCACGCCATCGCCCACTGCCCAGGAAGGCATCGCCGGCCACGCCGTGGTGGCCGGCCGCCGGGGCGAGGGCTACGAAAACGAAGTCGCGTTGAGTGGTGAGTTCAAACACCTGAAAGTGCGCGGCCGTGCCGACGGCTACGACCCCAAGCACAACCGTCTGGAAGAGGTGAAAACCTTCCGCGGCGACCTGGACCTGATGCCCGCCAACCACCGCGCCCTGCACTGGGCCCAGGCGAAAATCTACGGCTGGCTGCTGTGCGCCGAGCGGGGGCTGGACGAACTGGAACTGGCGCTGGTCTATTTCGACATCGTCAAACAGAAGGAAACCCCGCTGCGCGAAACCCACAGCGCGGAAGACCTGCGCGCCTTCTTTGAAACCCAGTGCGAGATATTCATTCACTGGGCCGACCAGGAACTGGCGCACCGCGAGGCCCGCGATCAGGCCCTAACCGGCCTGGCGTTTCCCCACGAACGCTTCCGGCCCGGGCAACGGGAACTGGCGGAAGCGGTGTATAAAAGCGCCAGCACCGGCCGCTGCCTGCTCACCGAAGCGCCCACCGGCATCGGCAAGACCGTCGGCACCCTGTTCCCGCTGCTCAAAGCCATGCCCGGCCAGAAACTGGATAAAATCTTTTTTCTCAGCGCCAAAACCCCCGGCCGCAAGCTGGCACTGGACGCGCTGGAAACCCTGGACCCGGCGCCCCTGCGCACGCTGGAACTGGTGGCCCGCGACAAAAGCTGCGAACACCCGGACAAAGCCTGCCACGGCGAATCCTGCCCGCTGGCGCAGGGGTTCTATGACCGGCTTCCCGCCGCCCGCGCCGCCGCCGCCAAAGAAACCCGGCTGACCCAGGGGCGCCTGCGCGAACTGGCCCTCGAACACAGCGTCTGCCCCTACTACCTGAGCCAGGAAATGGCGCGCTGGAGCGACCTGGTGGTGGGCGACTACAACTACTACTTCGACCTCAGCGCGCTGCTGCACGGCCTCACCACCAGCAACCAATGGCGCGTCGCCGTGCTCGCCGACGAAGCGCACAACCTGGTGGAGCGGGGCCGGGGCATGTACTCCGCCGAGCTGGATCAGGGCGCTTTCCGCGCCGTCAAAAAACAAGCGCCGGTGGCGCTCAAAAAAGCCTTCGAAAAACTGCACCGGCAATGGAACAGCCTGAACCGGGACAGCGAAGCGGACGACCCGCACAGCGACTATCAGGTGCAGCCGGAACCGCCCATCGCTTTTCTGAACACGCTGCAAAGCACCGCCGCCGCCATCACCGATTACCTGGCCGAACAACCCTTCGCCCTGGACAGCGAGCTCACCCGCTTTTACTTCGATGCGCTGCATTTTCTGCGGGTGGCGGAACTGTTCGATGACGACGCCTTTCTGTTCGACATTACCTGGCATCAAAGCCTGAAAGGCCGGCGCGCCAGCCGCCTTTGTTTGCGCAACGTGGTCCCCGCCGCGCTACTGCGCCCGCGCTTCGAAAGCACCCGCAGCACGGTGCTGTTCTCCGCCACGTTACGGCCACCACGCTACTACGCCGATCTGCTCGGCCTGCCGGACAACACTGCCTGGAGCGAAGTGGCGTCGCCGTTCCAGGCCGATCAGTTGCAAGTGCGCGTGGCGCGCCGTATCTCCACCCGCTTTCGCGACCGCCCGGCCTCGCTGATCCCCATCGCCGACCTGATCGCCGATCAATACCAGCAACGGCCCGGCAACTACCTGGCCTTCTTCAGCAGCTACGACTACCTGGACCAGGCCCTCGCCACCCTGCGCCAGCGCCACCCGGACCTCACCGTCTGGGCCCAGGACCGGCGCATGGACGAAGCCGCCCGCGACGCCTTCCTGGAACGCTTCCAGGCCCACAGCCAGGGCATCGGCTTTGCCGTGCTCGGCGGCGCCTTCGCCGAAGGCATCGACCTGCCCGGCGCCCGCCTGATCGGCGCCTTCGTCGCCACCCTCGGCCTGCCGCAAATGAACCCGGTCAACGAGCAGTTCAAACAACGCATGGCGGCCCTGTTCGGCGACGGCTACGACTACACCTACCTCTACCCCGGCCTGCAGAAAGTGGTGCAGGCCGCCGGCCGCGTGATCCGCACCGAAACCGACCGGGGCGTGGTGCACCTGATCGACGACCGTTTCGCACGCGGCGAAGTGAAGGCGTTGCTGCCGGTGTGGTGGACGGTGCAGTAACCCGCTGCCAGAGCATTCTGGAACCGAGTTCACACTTCGTTGCCGACTGGCTGATTTCTTACAGCCGGTGTAAGCGATCTCTTATGCATCTTGTTGGTTAGCTTTGCTAGTTTTGGCGGCTCTAGGTTTGCCGCTCTCGGTCCGTGGGGGATCAAAAGCGCAAGGAATAGCAATTTGGGGGTAGGGCATGGAGACGCCTTTTGCCGGACCTGGCTTCCGGTTTCGTGTTGTGTTTTTTCTTTTTGCCGTCCTGATGACGGTAGCAACGTCATCACCGGCGCACGCTGGTCTGGCGGAAGGCCGCAGCTGGCTGGCCAGTCAGGTCACCGACAATGGCGGCATGGCCGGAGACGCCAGCCTGGCTATCGGTTTTCAGGCCACCTCGGAGGCGGTGGCACTGTGGCGCGCGGCGGAATGGTCCGGCGGTGCGCTAATCGATGGCCTTCCGGCCTATCTGCAAACCGCGGAAGCGGACGCCAGCACGGAAAATCTGGCGCGGCGTTTGTTCATGGGGCTCGCTGCCAACGGTGTCGATGGCGACCTTCGTGATCGACTGCTGCGCCGCAAGGGCGAGCGTTCCGGGTTCGGTGCCTTCCCGGGCTACCAGCCCGATCCGCTTAGCACGGCGTTCGCTCTCGCCGCGCTGCGGCAGTACAACATCACCGGTGAGCCGGCGGCCCAGGCCATCGGTTTTCTGCTTGATAGCCAGAACGAAGACGGTGGCTGGGGCCTGGACGGGGAAAGCTCCCAGGTCCAGACCAGTGCCCTGGTAATGCAATCGCTGTGGGAGTTCCGGCGTGACTTCAATATCGCCGGCGCGCTTTCCGAGGCGCGTGGGTTCTTAAGCAACCGTCTGGCCAACGGCGCCGTGACCGACACGGAGAGCCTGGCCCTAGTACTGATTCCGCTACTGAACGAAGCGGTGGACCGGTCCCCTTACGATGACTGGGTGGCGGAACTGACGAGCCGGCAGAACCCCGCCGGCGACTTTGAGAGTGACACCTACATCACGGCTCTGGCGCTTCGGGCGCTGGCCTTGTCGGCGCAACCGCCGGCCGATCTCACGGTGCTGAACGGCACGATTGTCGACGCGGACAGCGGCCAGCCCTTGCCCGATGCGCTGATCGCCTTGCAAGGTCCACAGGACATCGACGCGCGCAGCGACCAGGCGGGCGCCTTTCGTTTTACCGATCTTCAGCGCGGCCATTACCGCGTAGAAATATCCCGTTCCGGCTATCGCACGCTGATTCTTAACACCGTGTTGGAGACCGGTGACAAGCGTGACCTTGGCGAGATCCGACTGGATGTGCGTGCCACCGACCCGGACACCGGCGAGCCGGTGACCACCGGGCTGATACGCGGGCAGGTTACCGACCGCCGCAGTGGCGCGCCGCTGTCCGGGGCAACCATTGCTCTGGCCGGTGGCACGTCGGTGATTACCGGCGCGGATGGACGCTATTTGCTGGACGAGGTCGCCGCCGGAAGCGTTGCGGTGTCCGCCTCGGCGCCGGGTTACGGGCAGGCCCAGGGCCAGGCCGAGGTGGTGGCCGGCCAGACACTGATTTTTTCCCCGGCTCTGGATCCGCAGCCGGACGGTGATGTGACCCTGTCCGGTACGGTGACCGCGCAAGAGGGCGGTGAGCCTGTCGCCGGGGCGATGGTAACGGCTCAGGTCGGTAACGAGAGCAAAAGCGCCACCACCGGCGCCGACGGCTTCTATCAGCTGGACGAACTGAACGACGGCGAACTGACAGTGACGGTCAGCGCCGGTGGCTTTGAGCCGGCATCCGGCGTGGCGCAGGCCTCACCGGGCGCCGACATCACTTTTTCTCCGCGCCTCGTCGAGGAAGGCGCCCCCGGCGGCGAACAGCCCGGCGGCTTTACCGGCACGGTGGTGGACGCCATCACCGGGCGCGGCATCGAAGGCGCCCGGGTGCTGGTGGAAGGCGACAGCTATCAGGAAGAAAGCCTGACCGACCAGGACGGTGGCTTCCAGGTTGCAGGGCTGCCGAGCGGTGACGTGAGTTTGGAAGTCAGCATGGATGGCTACCTGCCACTGACCGGATCCGGTGCGGTGGAGGCCGGCTTCATCAATGATCTGGGTGAAGTGGCCATCACGCCTCGGGACGAAGCGGTGAACAGCGTGACCGGCCGTGTGGTGGACGTGCGCACCGGTGATCCGCTTCAAGGCGTGCTGGTGCAGGTCGGGCCGCCGGGGAGTGCCACCGTGAACGGCGAAGGGCTCACCGGCCAGGACGGTGCGTTCGAGGTGCCGGGACTGCTGCTCGCGGATTATGAAATCCGCTTCTCCCTGGATGACTATCAGGACAAGGCATTCCCACTGGTGATGACCACCGGCGGCACGCTTGATCTGGGTGAAATCCGCATGCGTCATCCCGGCGTCGACGCGCTGCTTCCGGATCTTGCCGTACAGGGCCTGGATACCGCCGCGCTGACCTCGAATCAAGCCACCTTCGCCGCCGGCGGTACGCTGGGCGTCACGCTGATTAACCGGGGTAACAGCGATCTTACCCAACCGTTCGAAGTGATCGCGTTCAGTGATCTGGATGGCGACGGCGTCTGGGGTGTCGATAACGAGCCCGTACTGGGCAGTCTTTCCATCGCTGAAGCGGTGGAAGTGGACACCACCCTGGACCTGGAACTGGCCATCGAGGGGGATCTGCCGTTCAGGGACGCGCCGATTTCGGTGATGCTGGATTCAGAGCAATCGATCACCGAACTTTCCGAAAGCAATAACCTGGAAAGCACCGCCGGCGAGTGCGTGAACAATCAGAAGCCCTATCTGGACCTGGGGCTGTGCATGGATTCCTCCGGCAGCGTCAGCCGTTCGGAGTTCCAGCTGCAGCTCGAGGGCACCGCGCGGGCCATCGAAGACGCGGATATTGTGCCCCGGGATGGCAGTGTGCGGGTGTCGGTGACGCAGTTCGCCAGCGGCGCCTATGTGGAATTGGATCCGGTCATTGTTGAAGAAGACAACGTCGCTGAAGTGGGCGATGCGATCCGCGCGATCAACAAGCGCGGCGGCGGGACCAGCATCCACAGCTGTATCGATCGTGCTTCGGACCTGATTACCAACGCGAGCCCGGCGGCCCCATTGCGTGTGATTGATGTCTCCACGGACGGGCAATCCAACCAGTCCCGTGCGGTGGCTGCCTCCGAGCGTGCCCGCCAGGCTGGTATTAGTGTGCTAAACGCAATCGGCGTGGGGTCTGGTGCGAACGAAAATCTGCTGAACACTATTGTCTTCCCCCAGCCCGCGGGCGGCGAGCGTGGTTTCGTCCTCACGGTGGATGGCTATGAAGAGTACATGGAAGGCATCGCCGGCAAGATTTCCAGAGAGACTCGCATCGCCGACCTTACGGTGGGTGCGCTGACCCTCCTCGACAACGGTAACGGGCAAACCGTCAGCCTCAGTGCCGTGTTGGGCAACGCCGGCTCGGCGGATATCTCCGAAACGGTCACGTTGACGTTCTACAACGGCGATCCATCGGCAGGGCAGGTGATCGGTGACGTTGAGTATACCGGCGGCCTGGAATCCGGTACCCGTCAGACGGTGGTGTTGGAGGATATCGACGCGACCCTGTTGTCCGATGACGAGGTACAGGTCCGCGCGCAAATCAGCGGAGAGGTCTCCGAGTGCAACACCGGCAACAATACCGCCTCCGAGACCGTGTCCGCGCGCCTCGGCGAGGTCTCGCTTATGTTGTCGAGCCACACCCTGGCGCCGGGCGAGCAGCTGGAGCTGGACGCTTTGGTCACCAACAGCGGAGCGCTGCCGGCGGGCTACCAGGTGGCCTTGCATATCGAGGACAGCGACGGCGTCCGCGTGATCGGCTTCCCGGAACAAGGGGTCGCCGAGCTCGCCGCCGGCGAGGCGCAACGGGTGGTCGATCAATGGAACACCGGCGTTACCGTGGCCGGCCCTTACCGCGCGGTGGCTGTTCTTTACGCGGCCGATGGCCGCACGCTGGATACCGACAGCGCGGACCTGGTGATCCGGGAGGGCGGTGACTCACCCGTGCCGGTGGCTGATGTGCGCGTGGGTGCCGAGCGGGCGTCCTACCGGCTGGACGAGACCGCCGCTCTGGAGAGTCTGCTCGAAAATACCAGCGCCAGCACCCTGATCCAGAATGCCCGCTATCGGCTTGTGGTCAGCGGCCCTGATGGTGCCGTGCTTCTCAACGAGGAGCGACCGGTAAGTAGCCTGGCCGTGGCGCAGGTGCTGCCGTTCAGCGACGCGGTGTCGCTGGATAACACGCAACCCGGCACCCACAGCGTAGCCGGGACTCTGCTTAACGCCGATGGGGAAACGCTGGCGCGGGATCAGGCGACGTTTGATGTGGTCAGGGACCCGTTGGCTGCCGTGTCCGGCGAAGTCACCCTGGCGCAAGAGTGGGTGTATCAGGGCGACAGCCAGACCTGTCGCTACCGTGTCTCGTTACCCGAAGGCGCCGATCCCCGCACCGTGACGGTGACGCGCACCCGACTTGATGTGGACAACCGTGAAACCCTGGCTACTGAAAGCGCCTCGGTCACCCTGAGTGGCGATGAACCTGTGACCTTCACGGATTCGTTCAATACCGCCGGACGAACCCTGACACGACATGCCTGTGCATTGAGCGTAAGCCTGGACGGCGAGGTCCGGGAACTGGACCAGGCGTTGTTCCAGATTAAGGAGAAGCCGCTGTCGATCGAGACCGGTTTATACGCCTCCGATGCACCACGACTGCTGGTGCTGGCGGATCCGGTTCGTTCCACTTGTGAAGCCGTCACCGGTATCACTCTGAAGGCGGATTTCGAACAGCCGATCCGGCCACTGGATACGGTTAACGCCAAGGCGCTGGAAAGCCCGTTCCTGATTCGGGACCTGGAAACCGCCACCCCGCGCTTCTTCGACGGCGAGATGGATAACGACGGCGAGCGCCGCCTTGATCTGACGATCAGCGATCTCGATGCCGAGGGCGTTGAGGTGCGAATCGAGGGTGAGGACCTGGCGGAACACTTCGAGAGCAAGCACAGCCTTGAGGTGATGGTGGATTACCCGCGCTTCCTCTGGTTCCGGAACACTCTGACCACCGGAAAGCGGAAGTTTCATTGCGGCAAACCGCCGGAGCCCGGCGATAACCTGGGCGATTTCCAGGTGGTGGACGTCTCGCTGGAGGAACGCGCCAGGAACGATCAGCGCGACAATAAGCTGGAGCAACCCGCGATCGCCGAGCAGCGCGCCCGTCTGGACACCTTCCTGGCAAGCCGCGCACACACGCTGGTGGATTCATCAAAGGCGTTCCGGCGGCAGCTCCATGCCGGTCAGCACCACCAGTATCTACTGCTCGCCGATCGTGTGCCGCTGAATCACTGGGACGCCAAGTACCTGCGCGAAGCGGCAAACCGCGGCGAGGGCGTCATCCAGGCTTCCGGCGACCGGCCGCACCCGCTGCTTCTGACCACGGCCCTGGGCCTGAAGTCCGGTCACGGGCCGGGCCATAAGCCGCATCGCCCCCACACCATCACCTTGTTGGACAGCGCTCTGGCCCAGGCCGGTGAGCTGCCACTGCTTTTGCAGCGCCAGGTGCCGGCGACCCGTCTGCGCGGGGCGGATCTGGCCGGTTACTTCAAGTCGTCATCGCATCACAAAGGACGTCACGGCGGTCATCACCACGGTTGGCCGCATCCGGATCCCAACACCCCAGCGGTCACGCTCAATGAATACGGGGAAGGGCGCACGGTGTTCCTGGCCTTTGACTGGCTCGCGGAAATGACCGCCTCGGACGCCGGCGGTGAAGAACAAGGGGCGATGGCCGAACTTATGGAGCGGGCCCTGGACCACACCGCGCCATCCAGTCTGAACCCGATCGCCGGTGAACCGGTGCCGCTGCGCCTGATGGTTGAGAACACGGGACCGGCCTTGGCGGTCACCGTCTCTCTGAACTGGGACAACGGCGGGACGTTACTGGACGCGGTGCCCGATACGGCTGACGACGGGCAATGGCGCTTTGACCTGGCGGCCGGTGAGACCCGCGTTCTGCAAGCCTGGATCGCCTCGGACGAAAGCGACCAGAGCCTGCGAGTGGAGGCCGTGTTTGAAGGCGAAGACCAGGCCGGCAACCAGGTGGAGGCTTCAAAGCAGCTTCACCTGGAGCTGGACCAGGATGGACCTGACCTCGATCAGGTCCATGAAAAGGTCGGTGCCGCTTACTGGCAGAGGCCCTGGGACCTGGCTTTGAAAAAAGCCCTGCTGGCACTGGGCTCAGCGAAACACGCGTTACACCAAGGCAAACGGGAAAAAGCGTTGCGCTTTGCGCTAAAAGCCACCTCGTCCCTGGCAGCGTCACACCATTCGGAGGCCAGTGCGCTGCGGCTTGAGCTCGACCGGGCGATTCGGGGGATTCGCCCATGAAAACCACATACGGAAAAGGACCTTCTCTGGGGGAGACCATCATGGAACAGATTCGTCGCGCCGGTGCGCTGTGCCGCACCGTGGCCCTGGCAACCACCCTTTTGCTGCTTAACGCCGTCATCTGGCCGTCCTGGGCGCTCGCCATCGAAACCGAGCGCCACAATGAGCAGCAGGAACAGGCCCGCTGGGAAGCCCGGCATCAAACCTTCGATCAGGTCTTGCGCGGCATTCGTGACCAGGCGCGTGAGCAGCAACAGACTATCAACGAGCGACTCGGCGAGAACTCCGGAATCATGGCGCGCGCTGCCCGGGCGCTGGGGCTTGGTGACCAAGCGCTGACCACGGAGCGCCTTACCTGGCTGCAGGGAAAAGCGAAGGCGATGCACCAGCAAGCGTTGGCCGGTTTTGAAGAAACCGGGGCCCGGCTGGAGAAAACCAACGCCAGTGCTCGAATTCGGGACCGGCATGAGCGCGCGGTGGCGGACTATCGCCAGCGTTATCAACGTTTGCAGGAGCAACTGCGGTCGGTAACCGGCTCAGCGTCACTGGCCGCTCAGAGCGACGCCACCGCCGAGCTGGTTGGCTTCCTGGAGCAGTTCCGCATGGAGAAGCCCCGGGACCCCTTCGACCCGAACAAGCTCCCCTGGCGAACCCCGGACCCGGACCAGACCCGCGCCCCCGCGAACAGCGCTTCCGAGTTAAGCCGCAGAACCGGCCTGCCCCTTTTCGATATGGGGACCCAGGTCGCCAGTTCATCGGCGTCCATGGACGGCCTCCTGTTGGAAAGCGCGGTGGCCCCCGACGAGGAGCATCTGGCGAGTACCCTGGACGCGGATATCACGCCGGCCGTCGAAGCACTGGCGGAGGAGCTGAATCACGAGCCCGTGGCGATCTACCAGTGGGTGCGCAATAACATCGAGTTCATTCCCAGCTACGGCTCCATCCAGGGCTCTGAATACACGCTGGAAAACCGTCGCGGTAACGCCTTCGACACCGCCAGCTTGCTGATCGCGCTGCTGCGCGCCTCGGACATACCGGCGCGCTACGCCATGGGTACCGTGGAAATACCCGCGGACCAGGTAGTGAACTGGGTGGGTGGTGTCCACGCGCCGAGCGCGGCCGGCAATCTGCTCGGCCAGGGCGGTGTCCCGAATGTCGCAATGACCCGTGGCGGCCGCGTCGACAGCTTCCGGTTGGAACATGTTTGGGTGGAAGCCTGGGTGGACTTCCACCCGAGCCGTGGCGCGGACCACCGCCAGGGCGATAGCTGGATCCCAATGGATGCCAGCTTCAAGCAGTACGACTACGGTGACGGCATGGCGCTGGACCAGGAGGTGCCTTTCGATGCACAAGCGCTGGCCGACACCATCGAACAGCAAAGCACCATCAACGAAGAAGAAGGCTGGGTGCAGGGCGTGCCCGGCGGCGCCATTGAAGACAGCCTCGAAGACTATCGCGCGGAAGTGGAAGCCTACATCGACAGCCAGGCCCCGGACGCCACCGTGGGCGAAGTGTTAGGGAGCAAGGGCATCAAGGAAGTGATCCAAGAGCAACTGGCGCCCTCACTGCCGTACCAGCGGATCACTCGCCAGCTGACTACGCCGGAGCTGTCGGATTCACTACGCTGGAAGTTCAAGTACCAACTGTACACCGACGCCAACGGCTACAAAGGCACCGAGCTGTTCACCATCGAAGAGCCTACCGTGGCGCTCGCCGGCAGAAAGCTCTCAGTGTCTTTCTCTCCCGCCACGCAGGAAGACGAAGACACCCTGGCAGGGTATCTGCCGCAACCGGATGAAGATGGTGAACTGGATCCGGGCCAGCTCCCCGACACGCTGCCCGGCTACCTGATCAACCTGAAAGCTGAGCTCGCCGTCGACGAAGACATTGTCGCCAACCCGGACGTGGAAGTGACTATGGGCTCCGGCTTAATTTCGGAGATGGGCTACTGGCAGCCGGGCCGGGGCTGGGACACTTCGGAAAACAACCCGATCGCCGGTGAATACCGTGCGCTCGCCCTGGACCTGCAAGGCGTCAGCGCCCAGGCCGCGGAAGATCTCGAAACCAGCCTGGAAGACACCCGGGCCAAGTTGGATGCCGAGGACTACACCGGCCTCACCAAGCAACAGCTGGTGGGTGACATGCTCTACAGCACCATCCTCAGCTACTTCGCACTCAACGACATGCAGGACCAGATCGGCGAACGGCAAACCAACAGCGTCGGCTACAGAGCGCCCAGCTACGGCCTGTTCAAAACCAGCCTGCAACCGCAATACTGGTTCGGCATGCCCAGGGACGTAAAAGCAAGCGGCTTGACCATGGACGTGGACCATATGAGCAGCATCCGCGTCGACAAAGACAACAACCGGGAACGTTGGGTGGCCTTCAACCGCGCCACCGGCGCCCGTATGTCCGCCATGGAACATCTCGTCCCGGAAGAAATGTACAGCACCGAAGACAACCCCGCCCACGGCATCAGCGCCGTAAAGGCCCTGCAGCTGGCGGCGGCGGAAGGCCAGAAAATCTGGACCATCACCCAGAGCAACCTTAGCCAGGCCATGGCCGCCCTCAACCTGAGCAGTTCCGTGGAAGCCGACATCCGCAACGCCGTCCGCGCCGGCAAGGAAGTCACCGCCCACGAAGACACCATCAACTTCCACGGCCGCCCCTCCGCCGGCTACATGGTCATCGATCCCAAAACCGGCGCCGGCAGCTACCTCATCGCCGGCGGCGAGAACGGCGGCGTGATTTCGGCAGAGAAACGAGACGATCTTAGAACAGTGAGCTTCTTTTATGAACTGCTTGCCACTGCAACTGGATTGATCGAAAACGCGCGGCTGGCTTCCTTGATCGGCCAGGTGCTAACGTTAATTGATGTGGTGGACCGCTGTGAGCCTGATGATGCTAGAGACATAATTATAGGCGCAACGTTGCTTTCGCTCCTATCGATTTTCTTTTCAGCTTTGCTTGCGACTGTTTTTGGCTTGGTTGGTGCAGTTGTCGTTTTTTTGGCCATCTCTTATATGCAGAATTTGATACTGTCTTCCGCGATTTCAGCGAGGCGTGGGTGTACATGAACCCTTATCCGTTCTCATTATCGTCATTTTGGTCGCAGTTTCTAATTGCGATGATTTCTATATATGTTTTTTTAACGTTGATCATGTATTTGGTCTTATCTATAAGGAGCAAACACTTTGTCGCGGTGCCCGCGCGGCTGGTGGGCAATGGCTGCGGATCAAAGGGCAGGAAGTCAGTCTATAAGTACTTGGTAGGCGGGCAAGAGTACTCTTGCCCCTGCGGGTCGAGCTTACTAAGTCTGAGTGGTGCTTGGATTTTATTTCGTAAAAAAATTAGTGCCAGGATAAAGTGCCCGAAGGAAACAGTGATTTACTGTGATCCTTTAATTCCATCAATTTCCTGTCATAGTAAAGATGTAAGTTTATCTGTTCTCATTATTTTATCGTTGTTATCCGGGTTCTTCTTCGCGCTGTTGATCTATTTATGAAATAGTAAAAAGCGCCTGGCTGATTAAGGACTAAGTTTTTTCTGCCAACCGGTGCCCTGAGAGTTGTCAGGACTTTTCGGTATGTCTCCAGATAGGCAGTGTCCGTCATCAGAGTGACTAGATACTGGTTCGACATTCCGCTGGATGTAAAAGACAGTGGCCTTGCCATGGATGTGGACTATAGGAGTGGCACTCGAGTGGCCGAGGATAACAGCCCGAAGCGCTGTGTGATGCCAGGAGCTGGAAATGGACATTCAAGCTTATGCCCTTGTTGCTGCGATCTCTATAGTCGTGATTGGTGGGTATATCTCTATCCTTATGCGTAGAGGAAAGAGGCGGGACGAGTTTTTCAAAAATGCCGGATTTCATAGTCCAGACCATGCAAGGCAAAAAAATATAATAGAGGTTGTCAATATAAAATCCAGAGGCGCAGTTTCTCTGTGGTTCGGATCAAAGGTTTATGTGTCTTCAGATGCCTGTGGTGACTTTATCGTTTGTGATCTTGTTGCCTCCGTGGGTGTCGCACGATATGCAGGGTTTTCTAAAATAACCGTGCTTGGCTTTTATGGGGATATAGGGGTCGGCTCAAGTTTTCTGTTGAGGAAAGCGCATCCAATGGAAACCCCGATGGAACTTAGGGGGGCTTTGTCCCTAGGTAGGAAGTGGTACGTATGGTGCTCTGGTATGCAGGATGAACAAGTTGATGAGTTGGTTGAGCGAGTCGAAGCCTTTGGGTCGGCGGCCATCGTAAGAAAGAATGGTTCTGTTCTTAGTTTGTATTTTCTAAATCAGTACCTTGGTGAGAAAGAGATTGAAGAGATAATGCCCGAGTGGAGGGCGTTCTGCCAGAGTTATCTTTGAAAGCTCTAATGGCCTTTTCGCGTAAGGGCCCGTCATAGAAATTAAGGCCTTTACCCAAAGAAACCTTAGCCAGGCCATGGCCGTCCTAAACCTGAGCAGCGCCGTGGAAGCCGACATCCGCAACGCCGTCCGCACCGGCAAGGAAGTCACCGCCCACGAAGACACCATCAACTTCCACG